>Ga0247765_1000002_pt1 | contig 263931 bp, 295 predicted proteins | sample UWRJL106311C6_FD_179949 | JGI IMG/M metagenome (GOLD analysis project Ga0247765, IMG submission 179949) | Plant litter microbial communities from Arlington Agricultural Research Station in Wisconsin, United States - UWRJ-L106-311C-6 | ecosystem: Environmental > Terrestrial > Plant litter >... | reverse complement strand
TTTTGGTGTGTGGCTTTCCAACTTCCCCTGATCGGGCGCATGATGCGGCGCCGTGCGTTGGCCGAGATCACCTCTTTACGACTGCCATGGCGATGAAAACGGTGGTGGTGGTGGCGGCGACGATGACGACGACTTCCCTTGCAAAGATTCTGGGGGGTCTGCTTCTGGTGACGTTGATGTTGGCGGGGAGAGCGGTGGCGGTCTTCACGAACAGTTTTGACGACGTCACGGCTGGGAAGACACTCAACTTGCAATGGGACGAGGTGCCAGCACATTATTACCCGCTGTGTATCACAGCGCGGCTGGTGGAAAGGGGTCAAGACGGACATACGGCGACGGCGTACAGGGCAAATGTCACGCGTATGTTGTCTGGTACCGTTTTACCTGCATCGGCGAGCCATGCTGACAGCCATTTCCAGTCGGCGTAAACGTACCCTCGTTCTCTTGGACGGGCGTGCCGTACCCATTACGGCATGTCCCCAATGGCATGTACCAACTCGAATTGCATCCTGCGGCGGGGGAGCCGGCACTGCTGGCTAAGACGCCCTTCTTTTCAATAAAAGAAAAGACTATAGGATCGTACCCTTCTCCGGTATGTCTTGGCTTCTTGGTAGACTTGAATCTCGCACTGACGATGGGGCATTTCAGTCATCGGCAACAGGGGTTAGCAACCAGAGCGGAGGCGGATCGAGTATCAACAAGCCGCTGGCCGTTGGACTAGGCGTGGCGATCGGGATACCATCTGTCGTGGCCCTAGTTTTGGTCGGTTGGTGTTTTCGAAAACGGCAGCGGGCAGCGAGCGCCGAGAAGCGGAGGAGGAACAGGAGGGATTTTATTATCAATTAAGTGGCGGAGAACGCAGGCGCAAAGGGTCCTCTGGCGATAGGTTGCAGTGGTATTGGACATGGCGTTTTGGATGTTGGTTTGTTGATACCTGATTGACTCGTGGTAGTGTTCTTCGATAAACACCGTCTCTCATGGCCGCTTTCATGGTGAAGACAGCACTGTGAAGGCTCCGTGGCCTGAAGTAAGTGATGTTGAACTCGTTACTGCTGTGACCAACGCCGGGTGGGTGAAGTCCGCAGTTGTGTCAATCGGTATCTCCAATGGTGACATCTATTGTCTTATCATCAAATTCAGCCAACCTTCTCCCAAAGATTTCTGTCGCAGCCGACTCGTCCATAGCTCTCAGGCTGGGGAGCCATGTTCTTCTGTTCAACGTCTCCGCAAAACCCGTGATCCCCCTGCGGAGGTCAACGAGCCTGTCAAACGACGAATATTGACTCTTCACTCGCTCGAGAGCCTCCGTCTTGTTCCGGAGGTGAGAAAGGGCCGTAAATGTGTAATCGTTGGGCTCGAAGCCAGCGCGCTTCCTCTCTTGCAATGCATTCATGGTGCCCTGCACGTCTTGGACTCTGGCATAAGTTCCAACTAGCACGTTCCAGGAGACAGAGCATGGTGCAAAACCGTGAGTATGCATCAGTGCTAGTAGACGTCTAGATAGGGTGATCTGTTTGGCTCTGCCCATGCCTTTGAGGAGTATGCTCCACGTGTGTGCACTGGGAGCGGGATGGTAGCCGCCTGAGAGTTTCCCCTGGAGGCGACGATCCAGTACTTGGATTGAATCGGAGAGCATCTCGTTCACCAGCTCCATTGACACACGGATCAGACCAGGCCACTCGGCGAGGCTCAGCAAGATGCGGTCGTGGATGGTGGTATCGTTTTTGACGACCTGGCAGAGGAGTGGATCGCCGCTTTGGATAAGCCTGCGGAACTGGACACAGAAAGAAGAAAGGTGGTAAGCGTTGGAGAGGCTGTCGATGTAACCGACAAGCATTATGCGTATCGTATCAGGTCTAGGCTCAAGGACTTGTTGAGGTTTTATCCGGTCCATTTTCCTCAAGATAGGAGCGACGTCAGATATCCAAGAGCCCTGTGCTAGCCGCGTCAGCTGAGAATCCTCCGTCTCCCTGACTATCTGCTCAAGGTCGTGCATCGGCAGCAATCGCTGCAGTGGTTCCATGTCGAAGAATTTGGCGTAAGCTTGGAGCATAGTAGGGAAGGCCGGCACCACCCTGTCTGCCCTGCGTGTAAAGCCTTCCTCTTTGGAGATGTATTTGTCGAGGTAAGCCTTGTGCAGACAGTGAATGAGGTCGTTGTAGATGATGGGGTCGCCGATGCCGCGGCCCGTCTCTGCAATCTCGCAGACGAACCTTTCGACCAAGGACCAATCTCCTGCGAGCTTTCCACCATGAATCAACACCGAGAACAAGCGCCCGTCTGGCTTGATGCCTTGTTCGCGCATGGCCTCGGAGACTTGCAAGGCAACATCCATATCTCCCGTAAGACACAAATTCCGGATCAAAGCCGTGTAGTTGATGAGATTCAGCTCTATACCGAGACCCATAATCTCTTCGAACAAACGAGCCCGAATCTCATTGTAGTTCGGGTTTCTTGCATCTTCTGCAGAGAAGGTAAATATAGCGGTGACTAGGGCGGCGATGTGCGCGGAATCTCGCGCGACTCCTTCTCGCTGAACCAGGTCGCTCAGGATTTCGACAGCAAGGGGCTTGTGGGATGGCTCCATTGCCATGTGTCCTGCAAATTTCAGTCTGGAGAACACGTTCAGTTGCAGGGGGTATCGCTTGAGCGCTTGATAAAGAGCCGCAACGCCGCTGGGGCTAGCCATTCCTGCGAGTTTGGAGAGAGTTTTGTTGTGGAGGTAGACGCGGTTCCGGCCGCTTTGCTCTATAATGTGAATAACCATGTTAACCACCTCTTCGGCGTAGTGCGTTAGTGTCCAGGCAAACTCCACCGTTTTCTGTTTTGGGACGGTAACAAGGGCCATCTCCTGTGTCGGGTAGGTGTCGAAGGCTGTGTTCTCAGTTGGGTCGGCAGCGAGGGTTGCCTGCTCCGTAGGGTTGGTATCGAAGGCGGCTTCCTTTTTGAGATCAGTATTGAGAGCCGTGTCGTTCGTTGCTCTAACATCAATGGCGGCCCCTCTGCAATCCAACCGCGTCTTCATAGCGTAGTACAGCTGCACAAACAGGCTGATACAACACCGAGTGGCCCATGGGCTGGCATGGGACTTGTCAAAAATTGCGTGCAGAACCCTGTGAGCCCTATCCGGAGCTATGTGAAGGACATCCAACATGAGGTTTTGGAAGCGTTGGCGACGCCCACCCCACCATTGTCCCTCGGTAAGATGCGACCATCTCGCCGCCATGCGGTTCGGAGTCTTCTCCATCAAGAGCTCAAATATATCTGGGCCCTTAGGAGCGTATTTGGCGGGTCTTGCTGTCTCGGGGTTGACGACGGTCTCAACCAAGCGCATTGCTATTGGGCGAAAACGCAGCATCCACCAAAATGCCTCAGCCGCGACCTTCTCTAGGGTGCGCTTCCGCCGAAGTGCTTTACGTTCATAATATGCTCTTGGTAGATGAGGTGCTCGATGAATTGCTATTTCTCGGTAAACTGTCTTGTTTTGATAATCTGCTTTTCGTTGGTAAACAGCTTTTTGTCGTTGAGTTGCTATTTGTTGTTGAGCTGCCATCCGTCGTCGAGTTGCCATCCGTCGTTGACCTCCCATTCGTCGTTGAGCTGCTATTTGTCGCTTATGTCTGGCTGTAGCCTCCGGACTAAATATCCAAGGCAAGATCTTGGGGAACCTTTTTGGGTCGTCTTCCTTCCTGTCATTGTCCGGTTGATGGGGATCCTCGTTTGCGGAAGCACTCTGCGGTTCGAACGGGGAAGGGCTGAGGGCACTGGCGTCGTTCTCTCCTCGCGGAAGGTTCGCGAGTACTGCTGGACGAGATGCTATCCCTCGAGTTACGGCCTGTAATAGGGGACGCGGTCGGCTTTTCTGCGCATGGGCGAGACATGACCGGCATATGAAACCGGCACGGCGCATTTTCGACCCTTATTGACGCCAACCATCTTCATTCCCACAGAGTCGGGAGTGGAATTGTCTTGTCTCACGAACCCCTAGCAAAAATGCTTATCGATAAGCCTCGCGATTGGCTGGTCAACTGTGAGTTACTTCGTGCGGATACTCCACCATACGAAAGCCCAGGACCCATGCTAGTATGCATGCACCTTAACATTAATTCCTTTGGACAGAACCGACTCGACTAGAAAATCTGCATCGCAAGGGGAAGAAGAAACACACACCAATAAAATGTCCTCTCACACGACCTTGGCTGCCGCTGCAGACGATCGGAAAGCCCGTCTGGCCAAGCTCAAATCTCTGAAGCGGAAGCAACCCGACACCGAAAACGAGAGCGGCCACCCCGCCGACCCCTCGGACACACATGATGGTGCCTCTCCGCCCACGACTGACGTTGCACGTCTGCACCTCTCCGGCCGCAATTACGATCCCGAGACTAGAGGCCCCAAGCTTGGCTTTGAAGCGCCCCCAATCGAAACACTCGCCAACCCCACCCTAGAGGAACACGCGGCCGACATCGAGGAGGAGACACGACAACAGGCAGCGCTGGACGAGCAGGATGACAAAGGCATCGATCTATTCAAGCTGCAGCCAAAGAAGCCAAATTGGGATTTGAAACGGGAGCTCAAACAAAAGATGGAAGTGCTGGATGTGCGGACGGACAATGCGATTGCTCGCATGGTGAGGGAGAGGCTGGCGGCCAAGAAGGCGGCCCCTGGGGGTGGCGTGGCAGAGGAGGGCATGCTGGACGGAACTGCCATGGTTGAGGGCATGAAGATCAGAGAGAGGGAGGAGGAAGAGGAAGCAAGGAGGGAGCGCGAAGCGGAAGCCGAGGGGCACGCATGATCACGAACACATGTTGTCGGGATGCCCAGGCTACGCGGTGAACATGGGCTACTGGTCGATTGACAACAACCTTGATTTTCAAGTATGCCACTGATACCCAATCTATCTACCCATGTTCATTGCCTGTGTCATTGCTAACCTCTTGCTGAAGGGGCTGAGACTTCGCTCGCGTAGCTGTGGTTGTTGAGAACGCGCAGGAGAACGCTGTAGAGCGTGTCTCTCCCCATGTTGCCAGCCATCTATGCTCCTGTACTCCTTCTGATCAACGATTCCGGCTGGGGAGCGACGCGGAGGGGATCTCGACCTGGATTTGGTTCTTGAATTCCCCCGCTTTATCGGCACAGCCCGGGGGCTTTGATGGGGGGAGGGGCCCCGCCGTGTTTGTGGCGCCGTGCTTGGACCGCTCCGTTCCAGACTTTCGGACCGTCCTTCAGAGTAGGGGGGACGATAGTTATCGCGTGGTGGCGGAGAATGAGCACTAGGCAAATCTCTAGAGTTCCGGGATCTCGATCTCGATCTCGACCCCGCTCCCAACTGCGATTGCTCCCTCTCAGGATGGCGCACCGGTGAAGGAGACTGCGTCGAGATGGTCGAGACCGAGTCAGAAGAGTACGACCTCCTCCGCTTTGGTGATAGGTTTCTTGGGGTAGACTCCTCTGCTTCAAGCTCCCGCTTTCTAGCTCTCGCTGCCTCTCGCTGAGCTAACAACTCATCAACCGCCCCTTCCCTGTTGCAAGTTAGAATAGAAACCGGGCCGATCGATAGCACCACTCACTTTTTCTGCAAAACATCCGGAACCTCATTGGTGAGCTTGGGCAGCAGCTTTGGGTTAAACAGCTGCTGAGTACGAGATGGCCTGGGAACGTAAGGCCGCTCTTGGGGGGTTGCCTTGCACTCGTACGAGTAGTGGCGTTCAAAGCTGTCAGCATTGCCTGCATAATAGATTAAGGGAGGGGCACATATCTTTCTTCAGGCACTTTTGACATTGGACACTTGCCGGTGTCTTTTTCGACGCTCCGGCCCGGCCTGCTGGATACATGATGCGTTACGCAAGGTCGGCTGTGGCTTGGTTCGACGTCGAGAGTCGCGACCCCAAGTCGCGTAATCTGGATGGCGGGATCTAGGAGAATAGATGCAGGATAGGCGGGAGGAGATCCGAGGCGCCTGTCAGCTGTCGACTCGTGCAGTCTCTGTGCGACCCAAACAGCCAATTATAGTGCCGGGGGCTTCAGTGCATCACGAGAAAACTTGGAACCGCGGCGAGGCAGCAAACAGGTCGAAATGGCCCCGCGCGGGGATCGAGTAGCCAGAAAACCCCGAAGCAGAAAGCACCGTGATCGCTCGCGATTGATGTGATCGGCTGTGTGTCTTCACGGTCGTCGTCAGATGATCGCGCAACTGTTTCGTCCATAGACACACCTGAGAGGTGCTCCAGCAATTGCGAACACACACACGTGACTGTCGATGCCTTGCAGGCCCGAGGGGAGGGGTTCCCCTGGGGCTGTGGGACTGAGGGTGCCCGAAAAGAGGGCCCCCAGCGCTGCTTTGGGCCGCTACTTCTTGGGCACTGTAGCTTGTTGTTGCGGCAATGCCGGGTCGGCCCCCAGGCTCAATTGCGGGATGACTTCTTGAAAAAAAAAAAATCCTCCAAATTCCGAATGTTTCTTCTCCACCAACCTGCCCACATCGCTTGTCTCGGAGCACAAGCACCTTTCCGGGAAACTTCTTTGTGGTTCTGCTGTCGCAACTTTGGAACGGTGCATAACCATTCCAGGTCACCAAGGTTCAAACTCGGTCCCAGTTGGGGGTCTTGGCTGTTGTGTGTGGCCTGAGGACGCGAAACTAGGCCGCAGAGGCAAATCGGAATTGGGTACCTTGGTCCTTGGTTTGCACCTCAGAAAGCCTCCTCGTCAGACTCCCCTCGTGCAACCGCACTTGGATCTTTTTTTTTTCGAACATACTCACCCCCCAACCAACCATCTCACTTTTCACAACCGCCCAATTGTCGTGGTGTTATTCAGAACTCCCAGAATACGCAGGCAGCTGGAGCTGGGATAATCACCACCTGCCACTTGTGATCTCTTCGTCTTCCACAATCGAAGCCGAGCCGCGGGCATCCATGGGGAGGATTTGACGCCCATCCATCGAATCGACTAAGACGCCCGCTCATGACCATGATCACCGGTACTCTCCCTTTGCTGTGGACCGCTCTTCTCCGTTTTGTTTCTTGATTGCCGTAGCACGGAGTGTTTCTCCTTCCATTTCGATAGTGGGCGGAGATCGTGATCACTTTCTGAGGCGCATTCCCCGTCCCCAGCTTCTGCTTTCATCGCGCCCCGTCGGGTCCCCTCCCCCCGAAAAATCATGGCGACTCTCCCTAGCATGACGAATGAAGTCAGCAAACTCTCGTTTGCAAAGGTACGGTCCTTCACTCAGCCGCGACTGTCGAAGCTGACATTCTCCCAAACAGGTCGCAGCTGCATCGGCCTCTAAAGATTCCGCATCTGTAACTACCATCGCCAGACCGCACAATTCCGCACCCGTCCGAGATAGGCGGGAGCAAAATCAAGGGGTTTCTGGCGTTCGCATTGCCATGGTCCCAGAAATGACGTCGTTGGCCGCCGAGGTATCTGCGCTCAGCAGTTCAATCACGCCAAGGTCCACCAAACAGCAGAACCCCCAATACAAGGGCAATGCGGACTCAAAAGACTTGAAACTTGAGAACAAGCCGCCAAATGTCATCGTCAATGGGACCTCAGCTGTGGGATCGAGCAGGACGGCAAACAGCCAGACACCCTCCGACGACAACTCGCAGAGGGCTGATTCGAGCTCGGATCTAGGCACCAAACCTCCCAGTCTTGACGGAAAGAGCATCACCTCGGGGACGACATTTGCCTTGGACGAGAAGGAATCGCTGCGTCCGGACGATAGCGCGAGCGTCAAGGCTGCCGCTGAGGATGATGATTCTTTTTCTGTTCGTGGATCCTTCTTGGCCAGCTCTCGTATCGGCTCCGACATCGCCGCTCGCTTTCAACGGATTCAGATAGGAGATATGCCGTTGCGACCATTGGCGACTGCGCACCAGGCCGCCGGACAGGGCCCCGGGACTGCAACCCCGCAGAGTGGTGGCTCGGAAAAGCAGCCGGCTGCCGAATCAAAGATGGCCCTTGGCGGCGGCACCGCGGCCGTGGATCTAACGGTTGTTGGTTTTCTCAGCCAGAATCCCGATGAAAAGCTCCTTGAAGCTATGCAATCTCCCAAGGATCGCCTGTTCTTGCTGCGCCTGGAGCAGCAGGTCATTGAATTTGTTCAGGACTCCAAGTGCGTCTTATCCATCTCCGTGACGGAACCTGACTGACTGACTGACTGTGACCAGGGAGCCTTTTATGGATCTGCCTCCTTCCAACTCCTTTTGCAGAATGTTGACGCACAAACTCGCCGACTACTACCACATGACACACTCGTTCGAGGCCGTAGCCGGCGCGGTTCGCATATACAGAACTCCTTTTTGTAGAATCCCTCCGTCCCTGTCAAGCATTGCTACGACCACGTCAACGAGTAGCTCTCCAGCCCCTGCGATGCTTCCTCGAAAGATCATGCGGCGGGGAGAAGATGGCGAGTTTGCCCCTGCTAGTGCTAGCCCCTCCAAGCCGACCTCCGAAGCTGGGAGCGACTCAAAGGAGAAAAACTCGGTTCCGAAAGAGAAGTGTGTACTCTTTTTTTGTGCTTGTTTTCCTCTTAATGAAGCTGGGGCTAATTTTACCAGGCGCACGAGAGAGGAACGCGAGGAAGCTTACAACAAGGCTCGACAGCGCATTTTTGGCAGTGTTGAGTCCACAGAGAACTCAACTCCGGGTTCGTATTTCATTGACGTATCTCCCTAGCAGGAGCTAACCAGACACAGATGGCGACGCCAATGGTGTCTCGCGGGCCAGTTCAATCTCGGCGAAGGATCGGTCTAACGTTGGCAAACGCAAGGTTAATAAGCAGCGTCGGGATGACTCCGAGGGGTTCGAATCTCGATCTCAGTACGTTGCTTGGCCTGGAGGACCACAGATGACTTGGGGCCCAGCCGGTCCGCACTATTACCCTGCCAATAGTGTCCCTTCGTTCAACGGACAGTATCAGCATTCCTTCCCTCAAGGACAGCCTCAGGTTGCCTTTGTGCCCAATCAGGGATATCCGCAGATGGGCCCGGGTAACAACTATACGGTCCAGTTCGGCGGAATCGGAGCGGTAGGCACATTGGCGAACTCTTCCATGGCGCACAGAGCTAAACAGTTGCAGTACCCTGCTCCGCCGGTGCAACAACCCGTACCACCTCAGCCCCAGCGCTTCCCGCCGCCTAACCCGCAGATGCCTCTCTCTTTCGTGGCCCCGACAACAAACGCACACACGCAGGTTCCCAACGGAATACCACAACCTAACCTGACGCAGCCTGCCATGCCGCCTGCCATGCCGCCTGCCATGCCGCCTAACATGCCACCTAACATGCCGCCTAACATGCCGCCTAACATGCCCCAGCAAGGTTGGCCCCAGCAACCTTTCACCCAGGGCTCTTTTCCACCAAATCGCGGGAGCCCAGGACCGGCGGGCATTCCGTACCCCTATGGTCAGCTGCCCGCAAACGCCAACCCGCACGACCCCAAGAGCCAGCACCCGATTCCAGGGAGCTACACTCGACAGCCCTTCAACCCAAAGAGCCAGGCATTCGTGCCCACAAATGGGATGAATCCGATGCAGCCTCCGCAAAATCCTTACGGGGGCTCAAGCTCTCACCACGGAAGCCCTCAATTTCATTCACCACATCTCAACTACGGCTTCCAGCAGCCCATGCCTCAGCCGGTTTACGGGCCCGGTTCGGCGGCATACAATATGGCCAGACAAGGTTCTAATAACTCGATGACGCAGTTTCATGCCCCGCAGGGCCCCCCTGGAGCGCATGGGCCTCAGCACTTGCCACCCAACGCTTCTCCTCATATACCCAACAAGCCAATGGGCCCTCCTCAGACATTTAGTCACCTCCCGACTTACGGGAACCCTGCAACATTACCGCAGAAACCTACTTAGGATTTGAGCATTGGGCGGTGTAAGGAAGTGGGATGGATACAACTAGGGATATGAGGCGCAACGGTTCTAGGCATTGCATCCCGGCGTTTTAGGAGTAGTGTAATGAGAGAGGGCGTCAGACGATGTCATGCTCGCCCACTCGGACATGGTAGAGGAGGGGCCATCTGGTGGTACATGTTGCTACGGGGGCAATGATTTGGCAGCACAACGATACAAAACCTCAGGCAAGAGGTCATGAGACGAACGACGCCACGCCAGCTCATTTAGCTTTTATAGATGTGCACATTAGACATACAATCGAAGGAGTTCTTCATCGTCGTGCTCATCAATTCTTAAACCTGTCTCTCATTCGGTCTAATAGGTTGGTAACCATCCGTTAACGCCGTGAAACCCTTTTGGACCGCCCCTAGTTGCCTTCTCTGTACAGTGATTAATGCTTCTTTTCATCCTACTCCAAAAAGAGCGGAGCAAAGCCGCACTATTTGCGCTTGCTAATCTGCATGAAGAGTAGACATGATGCATGGCATAGTAAAAAGAGACATTTGTACTTGTTCCATTTTTCTCAGTCGACGGGCTCCCTTGGCTCCCTGGGTTCCCTTAATTGACCACCCCCTCTCCCACCGCCACGACCTCCCCTCTTGCCGCCGCGGCCGCCGCGGCCCTCTCCCTTGGCGCCTGAGCCTTCCTCGCCCTCCTTGGCCTTATCGGCACCTTCCTTGTCGTTACCGACGAGGGCAGAGGTGGCGAGGCGCTGGGCTAAGTCAATCTGGGTGCGGATTGAGTTGGCGAGGTACGAAACCATGAGCACATCCTGGATGTGGTTGTTGAAATCGTGTTCAATGGCAGCGCCGGAAACCTTTGGGGCCAATGACAGAGCATTCATGAGGTATTGACCTAGTGCGTGGTTGCCATCGCGCTCTTCGTCCAGTACCTCGGATACGTAGCCGCTGACGCGCTCGAGTAGATCCGATACTGTCTCAAGTGCCTGTGTCAGCCCCTCAATATCGGAGACGATAGGAGCAGCGCGCGCGTCGGAAGGGGCCTCGGCGGCGGCCGTGATAGAACCCAGAGCAGCACGCTCGGCATCGCTGAAGAGGAGTTTGTGAGGAACCTCGATGAACAGACACGATTCGGCGGCGCGCTCGGCGTTGACAGCGACGGGGGCGGAGATGTAGGTTTTAGTCTCAATGGCGGCGCCAGCCTCGGTGCTGATAGTCAGGTGGACGGCAGGGTGAGGGAAAGTGCCCGTATCAGGGGAAGCGAAGAAGTTTTGGATAAGGGCAGAGAAGGAGTTGAGCTCATGAGACGTCGTGTACCAGCCCAACAAGGTCTCTCGCGGTGACGCCTTCAGTGTGAGGGCAAGCATGTTCTTTTGGTATTCGACATCCACCTCGACTTGATCCTCGTTCTCTGTGTGGGGGATGGCGAAGGTGCTCCGCACCTCAACCTCGGATCCATCTTCGCTGCGCACACCGACCAGGGCACCGATCACTCGAGTCGATTGTGTGTCGCGGATGTCGCGGCGAACGGCATGATCGAGGATGGAGAAGACGGCCTGCGCGGGGGTGAGTTGGATGGGGGGTTCGGGCAGATAGGGGGAGGGGTCGCACCTGAGGCTGGACGTTCACTGTTAGCGGGGCAGAGCTGGCGCTGAAGCCTAGGACCGAGGGCGCAAGTGGCCGAGAGAGGTGAACAAAGTGTTCTTGGTCGACAGCCATGGTTACGAAAGGGGATAATCCGTCGCTGGTTGAAAGAGAAAAATATAGCACTGGAGGCTTGGAGCGGAGATTCCAATACGAGAGGTGTCGATGTGGTACCTGGAAAACCCGTCACGGTTCTTTCAACGCTTGCTGCGTGGAGTAATTTTGGTTTTGGCCTCAATGCGGGACACCGTCGTTGTGCGCGCTAAGATAAGCGATAACTAAGACTGCGCGTAAGGCTATGGTGGGGCAGAATGTGGCTTACCGACAAGGCTGAGGATCGGCTTTTTTTTTCCCCGGCTGCAGCTCTGTTTGTATTGGAGACTGTGCTTCATTTGCCACGAGCCAAGTCAGATCAGGGCTGAAAATGGGACCAAGAGGTCGCGCAGGAATCAGGGGAGGGTTCCGCGGTGGGTTTCGAGGGAGAGGGAGCGCAAGAGGCGGAAGGCTAGGTAGAGGACGAGGAAAACGTTCGGGACCGTCACAACCGCGCAGCTCCAAATTCGATGCCGCGCGTTTACAGGAAAGCGATGAGTAAGTTTTGACTCAAGTTTTGCATTCGACCCGCTGACCAAATCAGCGATTCGGAAGACGAGAAGAGGTCAGAACCGGAGGATTCTGAAAATGGGTCCTCGGAACCTGACTCGGACGGGGAAGACCAGCCTGCGCCAACCAGTCAGCCGTATCTCAGTCTTGTCAAAAGCCTGGCTGAGAGCGCTACTCACAAGGCGAAGCGTCGAAAGCTCAATCATGCACTGGCCCAGGATGAGGTTACCCAATCTCGGGCCGCGCCAGAACCATCGGTGCCGGAACCTGTTGTCGTTGATGAGGAGGGCGACATGGAGAAGGACGTCGACAGAGTAGATGAGCCCGAGGAGAACCCTGCCGACGCACCCCCGGAAGATTTACTTGACCAAGATGACGACGTTGATGCTACGGATCCATTTGAGCTTCATTTTGCGGACGCCAAGGAAGAAGTCTACGGTCCCAAAGTGAAGGCGGCTCAAGAGGGCAAGTGGCGGACTGAGAGGACTGTGTTGAAGCCAACCAGGCTGCTATTCAACGGCCCTGGCGCTGGAGATCCCGATATTCTTCCAAAGCCCGTGTCAGGAGTTGCGGACCTAAAGCTGAAGAAGAAGTTGGCGGAGTCCATGCAGGCGAAGCACCCCAACTTCAACGAGGTGGAAAAGACCATCGCGCCCTATCTCTTCAACTACAACGACTTGTTGTACTGCAACCGAACCGTGGCCGGAGGTCAGAGCGTGCGGAGGATGGCTTGCCTTCATCTTCTCAACCATGTGTTCAAGACTCGTGACCGAGTCATCAAGAACAACAACAAACTCGCTAGGAACCCAGGCAGCGGAGATATGGAGCTGCGCGACCAAGGCTTCACACGACCAAAGGTGCTCGTGATTCTGCCGACACGGCAATCCTGCGTCAAAATGGTCGAGATGATATGCACAATCATCGAGCCGGACCAACAGGAGAACAGGAAACGCTTCGATGATTCGTACGTTGAGAAGCAATCCAAGTTCTCGGAAGACAAGCCCGAAGACTTCCGTGACCTCTTTGCTGGGAATGACGACGACATGTTTCGGCTGGGCATGAAGTTTACGCGCAAGACGATCAAGTACTTTTCACAATTCTACAACTCGGATATTATCTTTGGAAGCCCACTGGGTCTGCGGATGGCGATTGGGTCAGAGGATGACAAGAAGGTGGACTTTGACTTTCTGAGCTCCATTGAACTTGTCATTATAGACCAGGCCGACGCTCTTCTGATGCAGAACTGGGAACACGTCGAATACGTCTTTGAGCACCTCAACCTGCAGCCGAAAGATCCGCATGGCTGCGACTTCAGCCGTATTCGAAGCTGGTACTTTGATGACCTAGCCAAACAGTTTCGCCAAACAGCCATCTTCAGCGCCTTCAACACGCCCGAGCTAGCTAATCTATTCAGGACGCATTGCGCCAACTGGGCGGGTAAGGCGCACCTGCAGGAGGCCAGCAGTGGTGTGATTCAACACCTTGGCGTCAAGGCGAAGCAGACGTTCAACCGCTTCGATGTGCTCTCGGTCAAAGATGAACCTGACGCGCGCTTCGCCTACTTTACCAAGGCGGTGCTTCCGTCGCTGGCCAGGCGAGCCAGGGATGTCAGCGGTGTGCTCATCTTCATCCCGTCATATCTCGACTTTGTACGGGTACGCAACTACTTTGCCAACAACCCTGCGGCCGAGAACATTACCTTTGGTACCATATCCGAGTATGCTGACGTACCCGAGGCATCGCGAGCGCGGTCGCATTTCCTCAACGGTCGTTACCGGGTTCTGCTATATACGGAGCGGGCACATCATTTTCGGCGCTACCAGATTAAGGGCGTTAAGATGGTTATCATGTACAGCTTGCCCGACAATCCGCGATTTTATCAGGAAATCTGCGGCGGCTACCTGCAGAAGAGCGAGCAGTCGCTGCTCCTGGAACCGGGCCAAGGCACCGTCCGGGTCATGTTCTCGCGCTACGATGCGATGAAGCTGCAGGAGATAGTGGGAAGCCAGAGAGTTGCCAAGATGATTTCCGAGCAGGGCGATACATTTGACTTTGTATAGGTGTTTTGTTTCTAGTTTTTCATCGTAGCAAATGCGAGGGCCGTTCCTGTCCTTAAACTCCTGTCCCAAGTCCCAGTGATATATATACACAGCGCGCACACACATAGGCATCTTCTTCTAGAAGGGTTTCAGCCTCATTTATTCTATCTTCCACGACTTGATGCGCGCCACCATGTCTTCAAACACCTTTTGCCCATCTTTCCGATACCGTGTCACTTTGTTTACATTCTTGTGCGTCAGGTCTGAGTGCGGCTTGCCCATGACCTGGTCCCGCGCCACCGCGGCAGCCGTTATGGCAAAGCGCAGATCCTTAGGTCCGTCGACAAGCTCGAGAATCGCCGACGGGGCCTGCGAGTACCGGTCCTTGGGTTCAGTCCGCATCACGCGCGTGTACCCGCCGGGACGCTCTTGGTAGCGAAGGCGAAGCTCACCAAAGAGTTTGGGAAGGAGTTCGTGCGGGGTCTGGTTTATTTACAAACATACAGTCAGTACAGCCCCGGAAGGGTGCGTCACTGACAGTGACGGGCAGCGGTGGTGGTGGCAATGAAATACATACGTAGAGAATTCCCTGCGCCTGTCTTCGCGATGTCTCATTGTTCCGCTTCGCTAATGTAATCAGCTTCTCGGCCAGCCGCTGGGCCTCCTTGGCTTTGGGCCACGTCGTGTGGATGGACTCGTTTTTAATCAGCGACGTTACTAGGTTTCGGAGGAGCGCTTGTCGGTGCTGCGAGTCTCGGCTTAGATGCCGGTACTTGACGAGACCGCCGGCCATTCTTCGTGGAGAGGAAAAGAGGTGATGGAGGGCGGTGGCGGTTGACGGCGGTCGGTCGGGGTTGGATTCACGACGGCGACGGCGACGGCAACGGCGATGACGTTTCTCTGGGTTGTCTCCCGAGCTGCACCAAATTTTTGATGCACGGTCGCGGTGCGGAACTGCGGAGGCTCTGCCGAAATGCCCCCACATTTCTTCTTCCTGCTGGTACGTCACTACCAGGACTGCACCATCAGAGCGCGGCCAGCTAGATACCTATGGAAGTAGCCAACTAGCTGGGACAACTCATCATTCGAGGAGGATCATCTCCACGTTCTCTCAAAACTCAATTACCCAGCGCAATTGCTCAATTGGGAAGACAAATCCCTCACCACCAACTGACCAACCTCGATCGGCTGAGCTGAAGCTTGCTCGCCCACCATGGGTTTCGCAACCGGCTTTGTGAGTGATTCCGTACCAAGCAATTGATGGCCACAAAATTGACCCAGTGTTTTCGCAGACCGGTGGCCTCACCCTCACCCTAGGCCTAACCTACCTCGCCCTCGTCGCGCACGAACGCAACCGCCAAGCTCAAGCCGATATCCTGCGGGCGCAGACGCGTGTTGTCAACACGCTCGCCCGCGATCCTATGGCCCCCAAGCGCAGGCTCACCCCCGAAGATGCTGACGCGCTTTACCCACCATTGCGAGCCGAACTGGAAGCGCGGAGACGATCGCACTTTGTCGAGACAGCCAAGGACAGATGGAACGCTGAGATCGAGGGTGCTGTGAGGTGGGCGCAGAATGCGGACTGGACGGGCGTGCGTGAAAACGCTGAGACGCGGTTGCTGGGTCTCGCCAAGGCGGTGGATGCCGCTGAGGTCAAAGAGCAGGTCAAGACGAGGGTGCAAGAGACGGGCAAGCGGGCTGCTGGGGTAGCGGCTGAGGTGAGGCAGGATGTAAAGGCGGCGGTTGACAAGGGGCGTGAGATGGTCGGTAAGGCCAAGGCAGCCGTGTATTTGGCGGAGGAACGGGCAGACGCAAAGGCGGATGCGAAACTGCTGCACCTGTCCGAGATCGAGAAGGTGCTGAACCAGCGCTACGAGAAGAACGACGATATTATGAAGAAGAGCATCAAGGAGGTGCTGGCCGAGAGGTACAAGCCGATTGGAGAGAGAGACAACACACGTTTACGGGGCATATGATGCTGTACGAGACGAAACCTATGATAGAAGTATTATACATTATACTGTAAGTTTGGACAGGTGGGCTGCTGATGTTTGTTGTTTTACAAGGTAACTGAGCATTTCCGCTCAACCAACTTTGCCAACCCAACGACGGGGGCATCTACCAGCCGCCAAAAGACGTCCGACACCCACACGACGACAGGCACGATGAGGAATGAGGCGAGTACAAAGCCAAGATTATACGCCCACCCGTCGATGCCCGTCAGGCTCCATACCCGCCGCTCAATGGCGTAGCCCAGAGTGTGCATGACCGGGCCATGCATCAGGTAGACAGCATAGCTGATCTTCCCGAGGTACTGCACTGTGGCCGACTCGAAAACACGCCTCCACACCAGGGATCGCCCGACGGCCAGAACTAGCAACATAGCCCCAATGCTTTGCCAGTATCGGTGTTTGTCGTCCCACCACTCGGGAATGAACTTGTACAGCGTCACCCACCCAGGTGTTTCGTCTCCGCCCTGGTCCGGCTGCGACATGAAGTAGAGACCGACGACGCTGACAGCCAGCCAGATCGCTTTCCACCCCGTCTTACCCTTCCTCCTCCTCTCGCTAGCACCCACACTCGAAGAAGGCCACGCGAGTTCCATCTCGGCAATGCCCATGCCCCCATAGAAAAGCATCATCTCCCAGCGTGCGCCGAGGTAGCAAAACGTCGCCAACCCTACCACCACCGCCAACCTCACTCCAACTTTGAGTCCGGCCGTGCCCACCAGCGACAGGAACAGGACCATGGAGCACCGAAACTCGACCGGGATCGTCCACAAGTGCACGTCAATAGCCGTGCTCCCACCATACGGATCCCAGTCCCAGACATGGATGAATCCTCACACGGCCCGCGCCCAATCCCGCAACTGTTCTCCGCCCGAGTCGAACCGTTCGTAGTGAATCTCCTGCACATTCCGCATGTACCGCTTATCATAGGCAAACCCCCTCGTCCACTCATACACGCCCACACGCAGCAAAACTACAATCAGCAGTGTCGACACAGCAGGCGGTACAAATAACCGCATCCCCCTCCGGAACACCAATGACGACACTGTGCCCGCCAGCGCATCCAGCCGCCGCGAGCGAATCTGCTTCAGCGCCCGCGCGCTAAGCGCATACCCCGACACAACGAAGAACACGCACACCATGGGCGGACCAGAGTAGAATAACCGTAGGAACGGCAGCTTAAGCATCGAGCGGTCGCCCCGGTAACCCCACCCAGGAGCGATGACGAAGCAGGTATAGGCGAAGTGGCAAAGGAAGACGAAGAAGGCCGCGAGGCCGCGGAGGCCGTCGAGATAGGCTGTTCCAGATCCGTTCTCAGCTCCATAGGTATGGGAATTCCCTGTGCCTCCTCCCCTTCCGCCTGACGATGTTGGTGTAGACCGAAGCCAGGATTGCACAAACGACGGGAGGAGAAAAAATGACACTCGGAGAAACACGGCGCGGACGTGACGCGGTGTGAGGTTGACATTCAGGTTGAAATTGACCTTGACAGAGACTGGGAGGCGAAGTCGAGAGCGGCGGTTAGGATCGAGATCGAGGTCAGAAAGGGCGGTGGCACTTTCTAAATCCGATGGTGTTTTTTCTTCGTCGCTGAGAAGGGTGGCGGATGAGCAGTGGTTGAGTGATTGGTACGTGGGGGCGTGGTTGTTCATTGTACCGGCCGCTTCGGGTTTTGGGAGAGGCGGGGAGAGCGAATCCGGACCCGTGGCGAGGAGGGGTAAAGAAGTGAAGGGAAATGAAAGGGGTTGAGAGGATAGCAGGGAATAATGCCGAAAATGAGTGGGTATATTCAAGAGAGGAAAGGAATCAGAGATTCGCCCCCACACCGGCGAGCAGGAGACATGTACATAAGCTACGTCTTCGGGACCGTGATCTGCGAAGGGCCTGGGTTGGGAAGCAAACAAACGACCGAAATGGCTGGGTAAGCCAGACTTATGAATCCGGTCGAAGCTAACCTAGCCAAAAGATATAAACTCGGCGAGCGAACGGTTTTGGTTGAAACAAGAGAGACCAGTACCGAACTAGTGGCCGGCGAAGAAGGAAGCTTTAACACCATCTCGTTCTGAACCAGCTGACTGGACTCTAGCCTTGATTTGTACATCCCCTCTTTCTTAGAAATAGGTGACCGCTACGGTGAGTGTCGGTCGCAGGACGTACCTTAGCCAAGGCAGAGTATGCGTCGTCGTTGCCCCGTGTTCATGCTGACTTGGTACCATAGGTATGGTACACCGTGGCCATGTGTAGCTGGCTGGCACTGACGAAGTGAAATCAAATCCCAGTCTCAACCCCAACGCTCACTCTCACTTCTCACATGGGACTGCCATGGTTGGCATCGACTTTTGTTAAAAGTATTCCAAATCTATGCTTCGTCCTTTGAGCGAAAACATTTACCACGTCCATCTCCCAAATAATGTTTTCATGCCCAGGCAATGAAACTGGATCAGCTCTGTCTGGGTTTAGAAGTCTGAGAGTAGGTCAAGTCTAGGTCTGTCTCCTAGGATATAAATAACCAGTATGAGTGCTACAGCAGCAGCACCGGCACAAGCACCGGCAGTAGCAGTCGCAGTATCAGTAGCACCAGCATCGGAACATGCCCGGTACCAGTACTGCGCCGTTGGCTCTGAGCGAGAACCTTGAGGCCGATGCGAAACTCTACCTTGCCCACCTGCTAACATACCAGTTACCCAGGTAAAAAATCTCAAAATATATATATCTAGATCTATATATACCTAAGATAGATTTCTACGCCTACAGATACACAAGCTAGAGGCGTAGCTTGGCGGCTGCAAGCGCGTCTATTCTATGTATGTTGGAAACCACAATGGAGGTATCCGTAACTAGGTACCTAGGTACCTAGGCAGTTTTATATGCATATATGCATGCAACAACTTTTGTCCCGATCCTCGCCCGCTGGCCATATTTCCATTAATACGAATCCCATGTCTTCTATTTCCTTCATACCCTTCCCCCAGAAAACGCCAGACACCTCGCCCAACTAACATAGCCAGTCAACCACTCTCCAACACAACAGCGCCCGACACCGCACTGAGCAAAAAAGCCTACGAAAGCCAATCCAGAAACTCTGGCGAGAAGTAGCTAACCACAATCGTCGCGCCCGCCCTGAGGATGCCCTCGGTACTCTCAAACGCCATAGCCTTCAAATCAAACACGCCAGCCTTGGCGCCCGCGTGGATCATGGCGAACTCTCCGCTAACCTGATAAGCGGCAATGGGTAGGTCCTTGCCCAGGTCCTTTGCGTCGCTGATAATATCCAGGTACTGTCCCGCGGGCTTGACCATGATAATGTCAGCGCCCTCGTTGATGTCGCGCACAATGGCGCGGCGGGCAAGACCACGTCCGCCAGGGGGGAGCTGGTAACAGCGGCGGTCGCCGAAGGAGGGGACGGAGCCAGCGGCGTCACGGAAGGGGCCATACAGGCAGCCGGAAAACTTGGCGGCGTAGGACATGAGGGTCACATTATGGGCAATACCCTCTTCGATGAGCTTGAGCTTGATGGCGCGGATCCGTCCGTCGTTCATGTCTGAGGGGGCGACGCAGTGGGCACCAGCGCGGGCGTAGGCAATGGCTACGTCCGATATGCGGTCAACCGAGAGCTGATTGTTCAGGCTGCCATCGTCGCGAAGGATACCGCAATGCCCGTGGGAGGTGTACTCGCAGAGACAGACGTCAGCGACAATGTAGAGGTGCGGAAAGCGCTGGCGCAGGATTTGGATGCTTCGGATGACGGGACCCTCTGGGTCGTCGGCGGCGGTACCGAGAGCGTCTTTGGTCCCCGGTCGGAGAGGTACGCCGAACAGGATGACAGAGCGCAGCCCTTTATTGACGAGGGGTTCGAGAAAGGGGATCAGCTTGTTGACGCCACGGCGGCATTGGTTGGGAAGCGAGGGAATGAGAACCTCCTCGTCGTCTTGGTCGGAGACAAAGATGGGGTAGATGAGCATCGACTGCGCCTGGTCAGCATGAATAGTGAATTGCCGTGAAAATGCCCACCTTGGTCAGTTGGCGCTCGGCCTGCCACGACCGGGCGAGCGGGTGGCTGTAGCCGCTGTGCAGCTGGCTAGAGATATCGCCCGTGATGCTGACGCTTGTCGCAGCCGTGCTTGCGTAGGACATGGCGCGCGAGATATGCGATGTGCGGGACGCGCGGTCGTCGACCGTCGAAGCCGATGCGGCGTCACCCCTTCTGCGCGGGGCATTCGAGTCGCGAAGCGACAGGTCTTGAACGAGGCTCGAAAAGGACATGTTTGCCGCAGTTGCTACTGTTTCTGTTTCTGCTGTTTCTGCAATCTGGAAACGGGTTGCAGCGAAAGATCTGTACAGCCCGACGAAAAGGAGAAGGTGGTCAGAGAAGGATGGCCGTGGCTTCCGACTATTGAGTCCAAACGAGGGACAGGCGCTGCAGGGGTCTGAGCGCTGCCACTTCTTACCCCGGTCACTCTGCCGCTGCTGAAATCGGTGGCAGCGGAATCGGGGACGGAGAACGGACAGGTGGCCGTCTAGAGATGGTAATGTCAATACGGGGTCGGATTGGATCGCAAAATGCGAATTTCGCCTCCTGGGGTAAAGAAAAGTATCTGTCGGCCAAGCCTTTCCGTTTCCCATGCTCGTTCGTTCAGCTTCGGCATTCGGAGGGGCCGCTCCAGAACCCTTTTGGACAAAATGCCATTCGCCAATCAGACGCCGAGGATTTGCAACCCTATGCCGAGGTTCACCCTTTAACGCAGCATCCTGGAATAGCATCAACAAGCCGATACGAGTTTCTTTTTACGCGATCTGGAGACGTGACGATTGGGATGAATGCGTCTGTGTCGAATTAGTTGTATCTTTGTTGGATTGTTGTTGGCTGTTGTGGAAATCGGGCAACATTTTAGGGTTAGGGTTGTTGGCACTATCACTTACACGTCGGTTGTGGACACAATTCGTGAGTGTGCTGGCTTAATTCGACGTAAGGTTTGTTGATAATACAGAGGTGGTTTTTGTTTTTCAAGTGGCATATGCGTTTCTCTTTCAATCTGGGTCATGCGTCTCTGGCCCGCTGTTAACTTCCGGTGAGCTTGCAGAGACGAGGATTCCAAGGCTTGATTCTCGTCTATGAAACATCTCAGCGGCGCCTATGATGGCTCTTCGCGGCAGCAGGTGGACTTCTCTGTGGTGATCATAGAATCTCCTAATCCGACAGCCGTTGGTTTCATAGCATACTGTTCATCCGAACTCTGCGTTGCTTCCACATTTCCTTCTGCCAACCCAGACCGCATAGCAGGGCACTGTTCAGAACAATAGGATAACCTAGACACAATAGACACAAAAAGGTCCGGTCTAGGGGACATGGCCGGGGGCAAGCATAAATTTGGCAATGGGCTCTTTCTTTCTTGAACTTGGAGCTCAGAATGTCAAATTCTTTCTGCTCAGGTTCCCCCCAAACATCTTCCTATCTAGCTGGGTATCACCAGACGGCCCCACCTCAAAATGGAAGGGAAACCGCCGAAGAGGGAGCTTCCAACTCTCAGCCACCAATCAACAACGGCAGACGTTCCAGCAAAGCTACAAGCTCTTCCTCCACCGCCATCGCCAACGCCACCCATCGGCACCAGCACCATCCGCAGAAACGGAGCCCGGAATCTCTCCTACCGGCCCAGGGATGTTTCCCGCGACGATGCCAGTGGCGACATAGACCACGAGCAAATCGGTGACAAACATGGCGACCAGCCATCTGAAGGCCGCAATGGTGATGGGATTGTCGCACTTGGTGTGGGCGTCGCCGTCGCCATCAATATAATCCGCGCCCGGGCGACAGAGGTGGTAATTCCGCCTCGCCGCCTCGTCACCGGCGAGACCTCCAACGGCGAATTGGTTGCAGGGACTCCGGAGACTGCTTCGGGTCTGGAGGGCCACGATAAACCGTGAGTGGTGTCAGGAGTGGCACTCTGAATTCAGCGTCTCGCAGGGCTCGGTCGTTGGAACGGATACTGTCGCTTTCTTGGGGGAAGTGGGAGGGGGGAGATGGCCAGGGTTGGCTATAGGGAGTTGGGCGGCGCGCGGGTGTCGTTTTCCCAAGGCCAGCCGTGTCATAGAACTACGACATGACAAGGTGCGGATGGGTGGTGAAGGCAAGCGGAATGAATGGTTGGCGGATTGGTCATTCTCGACTATCATCTCCGCATAATCCCAAACGCTTCTCAGGGGACATCTGGGGATATGGACGGGATAAGACAAAGCTTGAAAGGAATTGAGGGCAGCGGTGCCGTCTTGTCACATACCTAGGTAAGGAGGTATTGAAGCCGGATCACTTGAAAGTAAAGCTCGATTTTGTCAAATGCAAGCAATGAATCTATAGATCGCTTGCAAATCGAAAACAAAGAAAAATATCGGGTATCCCATAGTCGTCATCAAATCACGCGCTATCATACACCCCACTCCTACCCCCCTAATAATTTAGAAGAACCTCCTCCGACGCGACCCCCGACCATCAGTCCCGTGCATACGTCTCGTACCAGCAGCCTATCATCGGTCAGATATTACACTTCCCTTGAGTGTAAAGTCAGGCAGTCATACCTTTTGTCCCGGCCGCCCTGTGAGCGTGCCCTTGAGCTTCAGCAACGCCCCGCTGATCTTGTCGCCAATGGTGGCATGGCGATGCTGGTGGTGATGCGTCGTCACGACCGGAGCCCGACTGGCGTGGGCTGGCCGAGCACGGCGAGTGGGGCCATACCGGCCAAAGAAACCGCGACGGCGGGGTGCCGTGGTGGTGGAACCTGTATGGACGGTCACGGCGGGGGCGTGGTGACGGCGAGAAGAGAGGAGGGGCATTTTGGTGTTTTGTTTGGTCTAGGTATATGCGGGTTTATTATTCTTGTTGTAGGTAGGTAGACTTGGTGCAATGTAGTATTTTATCCTGAATGTTGCAATAATTCTTCTTGTTAAGTTCGATGGGCTTGGGAGATGGTTTATATGTCTGTTTTCTATCGCCAAACCTCGCAATGACATCAAACCATGCACTACGTGCCACTACGCAAACCCAGCCGGATAAACCTGCTTGAGACCCTGAAATGCACAAAGGGTACTCGCCGATACAAATGTGGATGCATCGTCCCGCGAACCAGCGCAAGCAGCGTATTCTCGTGACCCCACACTGATGATGTCATAAGGGGCAGGTGCCACCCGCTGAGCACTTTTGCGAATGGCATCATCATCTGCGATGACGACAAACAAATCTATTGCTGGCTACCTTAGGTACCTAGGTATTGACTACTCACCCCTCAAATTCTTCCCAATCGTCACTACGTCCTCCTGCGAGAAACCCAAGGTGCCTGTGACGTAGCCTTCCCATCCTCCATACACCTTATTCAACTCTTCGACAAACGCGTCCCAACACTCCCTCTTAAGTGAAATCAGATTGTAAAACCCCGGTGCATCAGCACTCTTCGCTCCAGATCCCCTCAAAGCAAACTCCACCAACTGCTCCCTCGCCGGCTCCTTTCCGATTCTCGACAGTAGAAAGTCCAACGCAATCGACTCTTCATCAACACCAGCCAGTGCATGCAGCATCCCCGATGCCACGCCCGTCCTATCCCTGCCAGCTATCCCACGAATTAGCACCCAGCCACTCAGCCATTTTCTGGGGGATTATTCACCATTGCAATGCACCAACAACCCCTCCCCACCTCGATCCCTCACAAAACGCAACACCTCCTTTAACCCTTCCCCATACCACCTCAACACATCCATATACATCCTCACATAACCCTTTTCCCCTGCCCCTCCCACGAACTCCCCCAACTCCACCGTCGCATCACCCTCCTCGCATGGCACCCACACACCCTCCACGCCTTCCACCGCAGGGTCCGGCGCAATAGCATGTTCCCTCACCGAGCGTAGATCAAAAATGCTTTTCACGCCGAGCTCTTGCAAGGTTGATTTCCCACGGTTGGTAAGACCATTGAGCGAGCCGGTTCGGTAGACGAGGCCTGGGCGGATGCGCACGGGGTTGGAACCGGAGTCAGCAAGGGGAGGGAGGAGGCCGAGGTCGCGGGTGTTGAAGGAGCCTTCGAGATTTACAAAGGGTGGGGCGGAGAGGGCGGCCAGGAGGGCGGGTTTGGGGATCGGGCGGGTGACGTCGGTTTGGGCGAGGGAGAGGAGGGCTGAGGCGGCGGACATGGCTAGTTTTCGGCGGTGTTGGGACAAATATGGGTAGGCAGGCGGCGAGACTTAGGATTGATAAACACGCCGTCGGCCGACTCAAGATCCTCATGTCAACAGCGTTGCAATGCGGGGACGCCCCCTGCAGACGCCATTCGTGCACAGAAGCGCGCTATGTTAATCCGCAACTACCTACGCAACCCCGCACCCTTGCCATCCATCAGAGAGGTAACAAACACTGGGTATCATTGCCGCCCGTCCGGCTATAGCCCGTACCTAGCTCTACAGCCAATCCCGGCGCGCTGCTGCCATGGTAGCGTCGTCAATAGGTGAGTTTCGAGTCGCTCGAATACGTTACCCCTGTTCCGTCTCCTTTACCTCTTTGACTGGGTGCAGCATCATCATCGGCAGACAAGCTCTCCCGTGCTCCTTTTCCCATTCGACGCCCCCAATACCGGCGTCTTCATAGCCCATCCAGTTATTATATAGCTTCTGCGGCGGTATTGCTCGGAAATACCACGTCGAGCCCTGGAACCTCCCTTCTTGTCCCCATCCCATGGCACTTCCAAAACTTCCACTCTCGCCCTTTGGACCCCCGTTGAACCACTTTGCCAACTGAGCTCCGTCCCAAGCCCGATCAAAGTATACCGGCATCGGTGCGTATACGGCCTTGAGCCCGTGGATGAGAGCCACTGTCTGCGCCACCATCTCCGAGGCAAGGTGATTACCGCGCAAATTCTCAACATGCATAATGTCTAGAAGCCGCCTTGATGCCCTCAGCTGTGTGATAATAGTTGCTCGGCGAGGGAGATCTCCCCAAGCAAAATCTCGCGACCTGTAGCCCCAGACTTGGTTTCGCAGAACCCAATTGCTGTTAATGGGGTTAAAAATGGGCGCCAAGGTAATGAGATCGGCTTCTTCACCGACACCCCATTTATAGTCATCGTCCTCAGGCCTCGGCACCGGCGGTTTCGGGCCAACAGGCTTCACGGCGGGAATGTCGGGGGCGCCCCAGACCGAGTTCCCCGCGTAAATGTGCTCAATCGTTGTCCGAAAGTCGGTTTCGTAGTCGCCGTGAAAGGATGGAATGTAGTACCGCTCGTTGCGTTCCCAGAGCCCCTTTCTTGGCTGTTTACGGCTGAAGTTTGCCAGCTTGGTAAGGAAGTCGTAGTGATGGCCAATCAGCCGCGAGTCCATCTCCCAGTTCCATACATAGTCGAACTCCCGGTGCTCCTGCATGAAGATCTGGATTGGCGAAAACTGCCCGTTGTGTACAAGCAGCGCCTTGGGTGTAAGCTTGGGATATGTCCGCTTCACCTTCTCCGTGTTCCATAGAACTGTCATGTTCCAGAATTCGGGCGGGATATACTTCTCAACAACCTGCCGATATGCCTCCTCACTTGCCCATATGTCCGTGTCATCCTTGACGTGAAGGAACAAAGAGACTTCATACTCGCCACCAGTTCGGAGGCTCAGTTCCGTGACGAGAGAGCGAATCATCTGCTTGTCGTTCTCATTATACTGTTTCCCTGTATAGGTCCGCAAGAGCAGAGCCGTCCGAGACTCCTTCATCTTGACCGTCTCGTTCGTTGACTCGTCCATTGTTGTAGCCATCTGAGGTAATTCCTCGCGATGGGCGGATCTCGCTCTCAGGCTGCCTGGCTCTTCGCTTTCATCTTCAACGAGACCGAGGAACCGGTTCGGTTTATTGTCACGGTGGAACCGCGCCCTATTCTGTTCCCGACATTGATGCTGCAGCTCTCCCCAGTTCACCTTATCCCAGTCGACCTTCTTTCCATTCTTACCCGCAACTGCGCTGAACCCATACGGACCCATGCGGGTTTCCCTCTCGAAGCAAAGGCTCTTCGTCAAACCCAAAACGTCATAGCTCCCGAATCCTGTGCCGGGATAATCTCGAGGGTGTCCTATGAACACGCGAATATCGCCCTCCGTAGGCCCATCGCAAGGTACTCGGCTGGCGTGTTGCGGCTGCCACGCACTGTCGTCGTATGGGTAAGGGTCGAGGGTATATGGTTGCGAGTTCACGAATTCTACCTCCTCCTTCGCAGTAAGCAACCGGTTTTGGTACTCCGGGATTCCAGCTTCCTTGTTTACCAAGGTTTCAACTGTGCTTCCATAGATTGTGCCAAATCCGGGCGCCCTACCATCCCACCGTGTCAGTGCATAACGGCACGCAACAGTGATATCCGGCACACATACCTCTCCAACGCCAGTTCTTCATTCTCAAACTGCTCTTTCTTCTGCCTGAGAATCTGTTCCCGCCGCTCTGCCACTCGGTCAGCTTCTCTCCCCCATGGCCAATCCAGGCTAACTTACCAGGCTCGGGCATCGCCAACATAGTCGCTCTGGAACGTCCCCCAGGATCCTCAGAGGAATTTCCAAGCGCGCCCCAAGATCCAGAGATAGGCTCCTCACGCCCATACAACAGCCAGCAGAAAACAATAACCAACACCAGTATCAACGGAGCAAGCCTCGGCCGCCCAAGGAGGCGACGGCTTTGTGCGCTTAGACACATTGTGTGATGGGACGGTCTCGCGGCCGTCGGGTAAGGGGGTTTGTGACGATCGCAAAGGGCAACAGTGTTATTCAAGCACCACCATCTCCGAGTGAGACATCTGAAGTCTCGTCTCGGGTACGATGACTCAACGGTTCCTAGGTTCGGTTCGGGCTCGGGCTCAAGGAAGGCGCACCGACGACGACATACCAAACGAGAGAACAGGCGCGACTGGACCAACAACAGAAAACGAGAGGACGACCGACGGACCACACCACACAGGGGCACGTCTGCAGTCGATCAGTGAGTCGTTAACGATCCACTTCCAGGTTTCAGTCGGTAACGAACGAAATCGCGCCGAGACGCTACGAAGCCAGCGTAAAAAGGCCGGGATAACCCAGGTTCGCAAGAAAATATAGGACAGAAAACGAAGCAATCTAGAACGCAGCCGTGTGGATAGACAGAGGAGACAAGATACGACCCCACCCACTCATCCACCAACTCTTTCGCGCAAGTTGCAGCATCATCAGGGGAAGGGCGAAGGGACATCCCACCCCGCTTGGCCAGGTTTGATAGTTGTTATTAGCGTCAAGCTGAAGATATGGAAATTGGGATAGCGCTGTGGTGACCCCACCAGCCAGCCCCGAGTCGGAACAAGATTGGGCGACGACCATCCGCCAAGTGGGCTTTGGAGATTCAGGCACCCCACGCGATGTCGGACAGGGATGCGTGGCGGGTGCTCAGGGTCATCCATTTCAAGCCCGTCAGTTGACCTTGATCGAGACGAAGGAGAGATTCTGAAGAGCATGTAAGAGGAGAGAAGGGGGTATACCCCGATGTGACGTCCCGAGAACCGGGGACGACAACCGGATCCTTCCTCGGGAACGGTACTTTTGTTGTTGTGAGTGAAGGTGCCTGGCCAATGAGAATGGGATGCGAGCTAGAATAAAACCCGGCTGGGATAAGCCGCTGCAGGTCTCAGTTGACCACTTCACCAAGTGCCGAGATCTCGATTTGTGTCAAGCCCACTGTCAATATTCCACAGTCTCAAGTTCTTCCGAAAAGCCTTGTCGCTTTCATTCCGTTCTGCTTGTACTAGAATTAGGATTATACATCAGTACAAATACACCCGTTTTCCTTTCCGCCCGCCCCATCCAACATCCCATCCACTATCCCAACCTCCATCCAGTCGTCTCGCCGTACCATGAACCGCCGGGAGCACTGCTGCAACGACAGTGCAACACCATCCACGAACGACAAATGCGCAGCACATGCGCACCGATATCAGCACACGAGCGCGCGCGGCGTCCTCCAGAATTTACCCAAAGTCATCGCTCAAAGACAAAAGAAAGTAGTAAACCCCAGGGTTCAAGATAATGGTATGTATCAAAAGCCAAAGCCCTCACCGGTAATTCATGCGGGTATCTGCCATTGCGCTCCAGAAGATAAAAAGCGCCCCGGCCATCGAGGCGGACACCGTCGTGAAAAAAAAAGTCGTCAGTGAGAATATGAAATGGGTATATGGCGAAGAAAAGTCGTCATCATTGGGTGTATCGGAATTAAACATCCATAGCGGACGCGTGTCGTTTGTTGATAGGCTCACATCATGCCTAGTCTCGTCATTCGCTTTTCCATCCGAGGTCTCGGACCGGGAGCAAGCCTGTTGCCAGACGGAAGACCAAAAGAGCCACCCAATCTCGGCCCTCCTGGCAACCCTGGACCCAAGCTGCTCGGTCCAGGTGGTCTCCTGGCGCTTCCAGGACCGCCCATGCCATTTCCGATCCACGGCTGCTGTACTCGGCGCCAGGCGTCTTTTTCGCAGTACGCCTTGCCGTTAACCTCAAAGTACCCATCCTTGAGTGCCATGCCGCAATCACCACACCGGAAGCAGCCTACGTGATGTTTCTTCGTCGATTCATCCTCGAGATATTGGCCTTCGATGCCTGTGCCGCAGTTTCCACAGAGGCTTCCGTTGAGTTTGTGATAGTCCATCTCACAATATGGACGGTCGTCCAACACGTAGAAAGTTGACGACGAGAAAGGCTCTTTGCAGTCGAAGCAAACAAAGCACGCCTTGTGGTACCGTCCAGTGAGGCGTCCATCGGCACTCGAAATCGATTTGCCCGTGATAGCGAGACCACAGGCTTTGCAGTCGCCGCGTGAGGGTGGGGCAGCCGTGCCAGGCCGGGGTCTCGACTGCGAGCGAGCTCGGATCGGCTCTCGGGGTCTCGACTGCGAACGATTTCTCTCAAGTTCTCGGCCGGTGCGCGATTGAGAACGTGTTCGGTCAAAATTCCGCGTCTGAGACCGCGATCTGTCCCTGCTCCGGTCAGGAGATGCATTCCACTGCGGGGATAGAGGCGGCGCAAATCCCGGAGAGAGATTGGGAGCAGAAGGCCCTTGGAACATTGGCTCTTCACGGGGGAATGCATCCACCGATGGAGAGAGTGGGGATCTCGGCCGGCCCTTCCGGGGATCGATCCGTGGATCGTATCCTTGTTCGGGTGGAGGCGGCCGTTTGGAAGGTGGCAAGCCCCGAGCCCTCTTCTCAATGGGTGGCGGCTGAAGGGGCGATGGAGGAAGCGCCTTCGGGTCGTTCATGCTAGACTGAAGGTCTGCCATAAGGTTGTCAAAACTCGAGGTGTCGGATGGATTCCTCCCGGTTCTCGACGCTACAGACCTCGGTGGACTCGAACGAGAGCTCGCCTGGCTCGGACGGCGATCACCCTGGCTGTACCCTGAAGAACTAGAGGAGGTCGACTCTGAGGGAGTATGGTACGGGTTCCCAATCCCAAATTCGGCAGCGAGGTTGATGGATGGGACTGCAGGGGTTGGAATCGTGCTCGTGCGTGGAGGCGGCGGCCGGGAGGTGTCGGGGCCTCTGCTCGGTCGGCGAGTTCGCTCGCTCGTCAGCGGCGGTCGTTCCTGAGACGTCGAAGGGCGACGGAGTCGCTCAGGTCGCGACCCAGATGGCGCAGAAGGGGTCCGCACAGGTGGATCGGCGGCGTCGCTCGGCCTGGGGAACGTTTCGGAGCGGTTGGGCATGCCAAGACGCTCTTGCCCTGGGTCCTCCTGACCTCGAGAAGGTGGACCGAAGCCCCCATAACCATTCTTTCTAGCTCCTGCCCTCAAGCTATCGAAGCTGCTGCTCATGTTCGACGCGGAAGTGCCTGGACGGTCGTTGGGGGTGTCATTGTTTAAACCTGACTGTACTGGAGCTGAGGGTCGGCGGCCCGAGCTGAATGGGCCTGGGGCAATGGTGTTCATTCGCTCCAGGAGACTCGGCCCTTGCTTCTTTGGCACGTTGGTCGGGTACAAGGAATCGTCGAGCCCATCGTCCCCAAGCGCTCCATAGCCTCCAGGACGCCTTTGGTCTGGCGGCGGAGAATCGTTGGCGATCTGGGGCCCGAAGTACTCATCCGACCTCCCGGCACCAGGCCGTCCATTTGGCGTCTTGGGAGACACACTCCTCGAACCACTCGAAAGGCTCACTGGTGTCAGCTGACCCTGGGGTCCCATGTAGGCACGATCTACGACTTGCTCAGCGTCAGTCATCACAGAGTTGAGACACTGGTACCTACTGGCAGCAGACGTGTCGACCTTTGGCGGTACGCGTGGTGCTTTGTCGCTGGACATGCCAAAGGGTAAAGATGGCAGGGCGAATCTGTCAAATATAGACGCGGCGGGCATTGGGGGCACCGCTGGGGGCCGTCAGCTCTGCTCTAGCGAGCTACCGAGGACGTGAACCTACCTTCTGGCGCTGACGCTCCACCGCAGATGTGCTCGCCCATCAGCGAAATCTCAACTTGCCGACCACATGTCGAACACTTCACCGTCGGCATAAAAGCCGACTCTCGCGGCATTCCAGCCATTTTGGCTCCAGTCCGTCCGTCCTATCGATCTGGCCCAAACGCGAGCATGTGGGTGATGGTGCAGGCGAATCTAGCAAGTTGCGGTGAGAACTAGCTGTGAGGTCGCCCAGTTCCCAATACTCTTCTCTTCCAGTAAAGTTGGTGTTCGAGTCGTCTCAGTCTTGTTGGCGAGGCGAAATGGCGGTGTTGGGTTTCCCTCAAGGATAACCGGTTGGCAAGTTGCACGGGAGATGGATCTCGTTTTGCAGAGGGCAGGGAAGGGAAGAAACAGGATCCGAGGGAGGGATAACAACGCCAAGCAGGGCAGTGCACAACGGCCTCAAAAGATGCGGGGAAGAGCAATCGGTGTTCCGGATAGTGTCTCGAAAGGTGGAGGAGAGGGAGTGTTGAAGAATGGTGGGTGTCAGAAATCGGTGAGGGAGGCGTGAGCAGGACCTGGCCTTGTTCGCCAGTGTTGCAGTCGGGGGTTGAGCGGTCGTCCGTGAGCTGTGGAGGCGGCGAGGCCCGTGTGTTTCTGCAGGCAGGGTTGTCGCAAGGGCAAGAACTGAGGATTTGCCTGGCGATCAAGCTTGATGAGGTCTGGCCCCTGACGGCTAGCGTCGCCGTCCTGGTGCGTGCAGCGATGCGAGCACTCCTCTAACCAGGTGTGGTGAAAGACTGGCTCGACCCTGCGTGCGCCTAAGCCCGATCTGACCGGAGCTGTGTTGAGCACGATGCCGAAATGGCAATCACGAAGTGGCTTATGCAAGGCATTCAACCACTGGGGCTGATGTTATCGGCAGGCAAAGAGGGAATGTTTTGCATGTTGGAATTTTCGAGGGAGAGGCTTCGAGAAAAGGGCGATTGCATCGTCGATAGCCCGCCCTTCCCTTGTTCATAATCATCTCGGAACTTTCTCATCGTGGTCCTCGGCAAAACTCGCCTCGTTATGCTTAGATTCGCAATACCACGCTCCCTTCCTCTCACACGACAACAGCTGCCATCACCAGGGCCTTGGTTGGATTTCGCTTGATGAGATACCCACTCCGATTCTCTCCGCTCCATTTCTGTTTGACGACCCAATTATCTTAGTTTATCGACGCCACTCCTGCCATTTCCGTTCACTCCGATTCGTAGCCTCATTCGTTGGTTGTGAACTAGCGTACCCTGTGGATGCAAGAGAGCGGGTACCTTGCAGCCACGCCGACCAACAATCAATCACTACGAAATAACTTTGCGGAGACAAAGCGATCCGACAAGACTCCGGGCACGCGTGAGGTGTACAAGACCCGCGTGAGGTGTACAAGACCTCTTCCGCGTCTCAGTTTTCTTGACGCGACGAACATTATGCCGCTGTGGCAGTCATGTCCTGCCTGGAGACCCGACGCCAACCCATATGACTTCGCGGCGGTCAGCACTCGTCAAGGCGACAGACAGCCTGCACTCCAGCCTGCATTGCTACGCTACTACAGTGTCTCGACTTCTTGGAGTTGAACCAGCATCCAAAAGAACTGTCCCAGTGGTTCAGAACTGCAGCCGAATGCACCCGCTGGGCACGGCCCAAGAAAGTCGCGCTCCGAGCACAGCTTTCATTTGAATGTCGGCTGCCCGACACAATAATTCCCGGGCGTCTCGTGAGCCGCCGACGGCTGTCCCACCGTGGTGGTTTGGAAGCTGGCTTCCTGCTCGATTGGCTTCTCGAAACCGATTGCCCAATTCCGGCTGTTCACGAGGCTCATATACCTGTTGCGCGATTCAGGATCTTGGGCGGCTGAATGGTCGTCTGCGCCCGTGTTGCACAGCGCTTTAAGATTGATCGTCTTTTGATACACCAATGACGGCGGGAAGATCATGCCAAGTTCAGAAATGGTGTGGGTGCCAGGGCCCTTGATGCAACGAAAATGGTTGGTTGCTCTCCGCAATCCCCTGTCGCTCACTGGCCGCTCACCTTTTACCTTCGAATAAGAAAGCAAGCTGCCAGAGCCGCCCGTCGATTTCGAACGACACTCCTTCTTTCCCGACGTCCTGGGCCGCCGACCCACTCAGAGGCCATGCGCATGTCTCAGCAGTCGCATGTGTCTTGCGAGTCGTTGCTTGTGAAGTCGTCCTTGGTCAACCCAAGCCGGGACAGCCAACTGTGTGACCCAGTCCGAGGGCGGTACATTTCACGCTGTGGGATGAAGGATTACGGTTGCCTCTGCAACCCAACAACAACAGCTTGGTCTGGGTGATTGACAGGGTGTTGCGGAAGTGCTTGCATACAGTGTTACTCGACCCCACCACCAGTTGCTGATTTCACTTCCACATTGGTATTCGTGCGCTCACCTGCACCAGCCACATCCAGAAACCACCAGACATCTTATCTCTGCGCTATTGGACAGATTCTGCAGGTAATAATCCCCCTGGGTCTGCATCTAAACGCCTCGCAGTGACCTCTCGTGTCGTGGCATGCAGTCTACGGACAGATGCCACGTCGTGTGCGATGACGGCGATCCCATGACAGTTGTTGGGTGCAAGAAGGTGGCTGGCGACAGGACGTTTCTTTTTGTTGAGAGTGGCACAGATTCAGAATCCACTTGATATTTTAGTATAGCCGGCTTCCCTTTCCCACGAGTGTGGATAGCCAGTTTCAAACCGCCACCGATTTGCAAGCGTGAAGTTTTTTATTTGCGGACAAGCTCTCTGGGAGGCACTGGGTCGGACAGAAGCATGGCCAGGGATCTCCGAGCCTCCCCGAGATGTGACTGGCTTGGCTTTTCGGGTGCACGGCAGCGTAGTGGCCGACATGATCCCGACGCAGGGAGCCGGGACCGGCCACGAGCGGCTCGGTGAGGGCATCCACATTACCCTCCGGTCATGGACGGCCAGCGGCCACGTCAGCCATTCTCGCAGGCTGTCAATCGGCAGTGTCGTGCACCTTCGGTGTCGCTTGCGGCTTCGGGCTCGTCCCGCAATCCGCTGCGGCCGAAAACATCTCGAAGTGGGTCTATACACATCGGTTGCGTGCAGTCGCTTGCGTCGACCCAGCGAGCATCTCAGTCATCGGCGTAGATCGAGTATTCTGGAAAGGGACAGCTGCGTCCCAGCGCAGCATCGGTCAGTCGACCATCGTACGTGTAGCACCTCAACGGTTAGAGGCCAGGCCAATAAAGCGATCATATCCTGGCGTGGCAGTTCTGACAGAATGCAAGGTGCCACCGACCCCGCTGTCGCGGCTGGCAAGCGAGCAGCCCCGCCGTGTCCGGAGGGACAGGGCAGGGACCACCCGGACTTTGTGTGACGGACATGAATTGGCCGATCACCGGATGGCCAATCATTCTGCCGCGGTCCAACCAAGCACAATCCCCGCCTCGCAGCCCATAGCGGGGTCCTGCGAAACGAAACTCTGCGCTGCACAACACAATCATGAAATTTTGTTTTCGTCAGTTCTCACAAACGAACATCACTCAGCTCTTATCTCTTGGTGCTGCAAGAGCCAGGTTCCCGTAGGCACAGAAATCGATATTCTCATCTTTCATCGGATGGCTCCAAGGGAAAGCGGGCCACTCCATCATCGATGGATCATGGCAGCTCATCCCACCTCTGCGTTCCGACCGTGCCGGCATTTGTTTAGCGCCTCTTTCACCGCCCAGGCTCCAAGGGAGTCCCATCTTCCTTTCCACGCAAGAAATCTAATATAAAATCACCCGTGGCCTGCTTTTCCGTCTGATGCGGGGACTCCCCCCAGCAATCTTTTCGTCTCGTTTCGAAATTGCGCCCTTCTCGTCAGACTTGAATCGTCACGGTACCACCTCACCTACTTAACTCACGTCTTGATCGCTGCTCCCGGGCAAGCGATCGCTCTTACCGTCAAGACGTTCTCCAACCTACTTAACTCGTATGCTTTACTCTCCACTCGCTCTCTGACCCGTTCACTGCCTTTCCGCGCCCGTTCTAACCCCACCCGCAGCGTCCACCACCCCTACGCAGGAGCCCGTTGCTCTGCTCCCTCGGGAAGTGCAGCGGACTCGATCCAAACTCAATAAAGAGTCCCTCGTCCTCGCAGAAATCAACCCCTCCCCCCCCGACAACATGGCTCCTCATGCCGAGGTTGATGTGGGCTCCGCCAACGGTGGTGGACGCGCAACTGCCAATGGAACCACCAACGGTTCTGCTGCCCGTCCGCTCTTTACGGTCAGCTCCCCCAATGTCGTCTATACGGACGACGAGATTCGCTCCAAGTACACATACCGCACCACCCTGGTGAACCGCACCGAGGACGGTAAGTATGTTGCGGTCCCTCAGGAGACCTTGTACGACTTCAAGGTCGACCGCAAGATCCCTAAGCTGGGCGTCATGCTGGTTGGCTGGGGCGGCAACAACGGCTCGACCGTGACAGCCGGCATCATTGCCAACCGCCGCGGCCTCATCTGGGAAACCCGTGAGGGAACCCGCGCCGCCAACTACTATGGTTCCGTCGTTATGGGCTCCACCATGAAGCTGGGAACCGATTCCAAGACCCGCAAGGATGTAAACATCCCCTTCCATGACGTCCTACCTATGGTTCATCCCAATGACCTCGTCATTGGCGGTTGGGACATCAGCAGTCTGAACCTGGCCGCGGCCATGGATCGCGCTGCCGTCCTGGAGCCGACTCTGAAGGCCCAGGTCCGCAAGGAGATGGCCGAGATGGTTCCCCTACCCAGCATCTACTATCCCGACTTCATTGCCGCGAACCAGGAGGACCGAGCCGACAACCTAATCCCCGGCTCCAAGGCTTCCACAGCCCACGTTGAGCAGATCCGAAAGGACATCCGGTATGTAGCAAGGGCCTGCAGACAAACTTGCCGCTAACCTCATTGCCAGTGACTTCAAGGCCGCTCATGGCTTGGACAAGGTCATTGTGCAGTGGACCGCCAATACCGAGCGCTTTGCCGACATCCTCGAGGGTGTCAACGACACGGCCGAGAACCTGCTCAAGGCCATCGAGTCTGGCCACGATGAGGTGTCCCCCTCGACCGTCTTTGCTGTCGCTTGCATCCTCGAAGGTGCCCCCTTCATCAATGGCTCGCCTCAGAACACATTCGTTCCCGGCGCCATTGACTTAGCCGAGAAGCATGGTGCTTTCATCGGCGGTGATGACTTCAAGTCTGGCCAGACCAAGATGAAGTCGGCTCTTGTCGACTTCTTGATCAATGCTGGCATCAAGCTTACGTCAATTGCCAGCTACAACCATCTCGGCAACAACGACGGCAAGAACTTGAGCTCACAGAAGCAGTTCCGCTCTAAGGAAATTTCCAAGTCCAACGTCGTGGATGACATGGTTGAGGCTAATAACGTGCTCTACGCCGAGAATGAGCACCCCGACCACACCGTGGTCATCAAGTACATGCCCGCCGTGGGTGACAACAAGCGCGCTCTGGATGAGTACTACGCTGAGATCTTCATGGGCGGTCATCAGACCATCTCGTAAGTGACTCATTTCCCTGTTCAAAGTAAAAGCTAATCGGACTCCAGGATCTTCAACGTTTGCGAGGACTCGCTCCTTGCCTCTCCCCTCATCATCGATCTTGTCCTGGTCGCCGAGATGATGACCCGTATCCAGTGGAAGGCTAGTTCGGCCGAGGCCGCCACCAAGGAGGACTTCAAGAGCTTCCACAGCGTGCTTAGCATTCTCAGCTACATGCTCAAGGCTCCCTTGACTCCTCCTGGCACCCCTGTTGTCAACGCCTTAGCCAAGCAGCGCGCTGCCTTGACCAACATTTTCCGTGCCTGCGTTGGCTTGGAGCCCGAGTCAGACATGACCCTTGAGCACAAGCTGTTCTAAGCTGCATTTGGAGAAAGTGTGGATAACTGGTCCTTACCCACCAGCTCTCGTTAATATTTTGGCATGCGTGACGAAGTCTGTCCCTACTGAGCGAATTCTTGCCATGAGATATGTAGTCACTCTTTATAGGGCAGAGACCAATGAAACTAGCCTTCATTCTCTATCAAGAACCAAGGCAGATGTGAGGGCTTTACGCCAGGCGTACATCAACTCGTCCGACAGATCCCAATGTAGCTACAGACGTTCCCTCTCACCACTCAACGCCCAAAACACAAAGTCTGCCCACCTCTGACGACCAGCCAACGATAAGGATAACCCGGGAGTATTGAAGCTGCTCCTCGGCCGCCCGAAGTCGTTCTTGCTCGAGTGAGACCAGCTCCTGCCAGCAGTATCCGGGGCCGCCCGCTGTCCCCGGGTCGCGATTCGGGCGGTAGGTCCCGTTGCCGAAGAAGAGTTCTGTCCAAGCCTTGTCGCTCCATATCAGCTTTCCCATAGCGACAGAACCCGTTTCGTCGGCAAGTGGACCAATGATCCGAGGGTTGAGAACGAGGTCTCTCTCTGTGTTGCAGTTCTTGCAGGTCGATCTCGATCGGTTTGAATACAGTGGGACACCGCAGCTGCACTGTTTGAGCATTTAGCTTCGGGATAGATGGGTAAACATACCACTCAATGCAGCACAGCTTTCTCGCTCTATGGTTCTCCACGATACGTGCCTTGAGGATGACCAGACTCAGTTTCCCGGTGATGGGCTGACCGCCGACCCTAGCAAGGTCGTCAAGTCCAGCGAGGGTGAAGAGAGGTCTCTCGGAGGTTTCGATGGTTGATTCGGAGCCCCAGAGACCTTCAGGGAAAGGAATATGAACGCACTCCCGCTTGGTGCGGCTCAACGCCATCTGCCTCAGCCAGTCGGCATCCGGGAAGGCGGGGTCCACTTCCACCATGGAAGCGATACTGATTCCTAGCCCCGGACTATTTCCTCGTTTCTTGTCCGCAGGACGATATCGCGGGTTGCTGATCAGCAGAATGGTCTGGTTTGGGATCCACGCTCTCGGTGACGAGGCCATATTCCAAAGGGTAAGGTTGCAACTGGCCGTCTCATCAAAGACAACCACCTCGATTAGTTCCAGCTCTGCTGGGCGTGGGTTATCCTTCTTTGGCGCGGGCTTAATCAGCCTTCGGGGCCCAATGCTAGAGACGCAAATGAGGAGTTTGGCGTCTGGGATATCTTCGTGTCCACTATCGAGGTATGCCTTGATGTTCATCAGACCGGGTAGCTGGGACAAGGGCTTTGTGGGATCAAAGTCGAGCGGGCGGCGGTAAAGACTCAGTTCTGGCGAGTTGGGAATTTCGTCATGGAACTTAATGCATGAGACAGAAGCTTCGCTGGGGTAAACGGGGATGAGCAGAGAGACGAGGGGTGCGCGGAATGTCGCTGATCCAGAGTACTGGCCAGCGGCCCCTGCCCAGACGGTTACCAGCTTTCCTAACAGGAGGCTTTGGCGATCTCCGTCGGTGGCCAGGAGTCGGATCTATGACAGTGTTAAGTACTGGAGGCGGACACCGAGGGGCAGCGTACCGCAACGACACCTGTATCATCCTTGACCACGAGAAAGTGGAACCCGTCGGGCAGCATGCTCTTCAGAGTGGCATCATTTGCGAGGGAGAAGCTTACGATTCTGCCGCTGAATCTGAATCTCCCTGGTCCGGGCTGCAGCTCGTCAATGTTCACGGTATTGTATTCTCCTTTTGGCTTCCATGTCTTCACCAATGGCCGCAGGGCCGCTTCAACCTCGTCAGGAGTGAACGCCTCATTCCCCGAAAATGAAGAACGGTCCTTCTGGTAAAAGGCCTGAATCGAGAGGTCAGGGAGGACCATGTTGTCAGAGGGAAGGCTCGATCAGCGGACAGGACAGTTTCGAGGTGAATCTAGTGAGAGGCAAACGAAGGAGGCAGGAAGAATAGAAAGGGAAGCCGACAGAAGAATTCGACACTAGTATTTATGGAAGGAAGTCACACCCGCCATCTTCTGAGAGGTCTCATCGTCTTGGGCAAGCTTGACCTGGGGTGCTCTTTCCATATCTACGTGCGGGTGTTCCCGAGACTTAGCGCGACGGCATCTAGGTGGTATTATCTGAAGCGATCGCGCCCTAGGGTAGTTCTAACTGTGTCGTCAAGCTCCGTGGTTCATTTGGGCATATGAAGGAACTTTCGATGACGACAGCGACTGCTGTAACAATCAAGTGGTCAGCGAAGCCAGTCGGGGAAAGTACAGGTCCTGCAGCGGGAGCATATGATTTTCCAAGGTATCAGCATAATTAATTCATGTCAAGGTACCTCCACCTGCGTCGCCCCTCGAGGGCACCCGACAAGGACCCCAACGCCTGTCTCCTCCTCACGGTGTACTAGCCTGACTACCCAGAGTTTAGGCGAGCCTGGCTTTAAAGGCGCGATCCCCAACCTCTTTCTTTGCCAACTCACGAAGCCTGGCCCGTAGGATCTTACCAGACTGTCAGAGAGTTAGAAGGGGGCATCGAAACGACAGCGGGCAGCTTACCGGGTTCTTTGGGATCGCATCAATAAATACCACTCCACCCTTCAGCTGTTTATACTTTGCCACCTTGTCCTCCATCCACCTTGCGATCTCCCTTTCAGTGGCCGTTGACTGAGGGAACTTGACGACATAGGCTCTCGGCAATTCGTTACCGTCGGCTGCCACGCCAATAACCGCAGCATCGGCAATGTCAGGATTCTCCAGGAGTACACCTTCCAGCTCAGCCGGCGCGACCTGATTACCTTTGACCTTGATGAGCTCCTTCAGTCGGTCCACAACATGGAAAATGCCCCCAGATTTGTATTCCTCGATATATGCGATGTCGCCCGTCTTTAGCCAGCGCGTCCCGCTCGCGTCGGTGATGATAGTGTCAGCCGTGGCCTGGGGCTTTCGCCAGTATCTGCGCAACATTGTCGGACCGGTGACCCAGAGTTCTCCCGTCTCTCCCGCTTTGAGAATCTCGGTATTGCCATCGAGGGACATCAGTTTTGCCTTGCAGTTTGGCATTAACTCGCCAACACCGGTACTGAGCTCACGGTTCCGTGGATCCCACGCCAGACAGGTGCAGGTCATCTCAGTCATACCCCAGCCCTGGCGGACGACGACGTCCGCGTTGGGAACAAGTTTTTGGACATCTTCCTGGATCTCGCGGCTGAGAGGTGCAGCCCCACAGCCGAGTGTGTCGATGCTTGAGAGATCGAACTTCTTGGTCACGGGCTGCTTGGCCAGGGCTAACATGATAGGCGGTACCAATGTCAGGGTTGAGACACGGAACCGCTGCACGTATTGCAACATCTTGACAAAGTCGAAGCCAGCCATGACATAGACTGGTATGTGCAAACGCGGCATATTGGCGACGTAGTATGTCTGGCCGTAAGCGTGATACAGTGGGAGGAAGCAGAGCCCGACTGCTGTCTTGCGTTTGGTTTCGACACCGGGTTCCAGATCCTGGACTGCCACAACGCCGGTCCCGTTGGCGACGTACGAGTAGTGCGTGATTTCGACACCCTTTGGCACACCTGTCGTCCCACTGCTGTAGTTGAGGCAGCACGTCGTCTCCTCTGGGGTTTCCGGTTCCTTCCAACTCCAGCTCTCGGCTCGCGCAAGGTTTCCTGCCAACAACTCGGTCCAGTGGCGGACGCCATCTACTCGATCTGTTGACCCTGGCTCCGGGTTCGGTGATTGAGCGAGTTCTGGCGCCAGGGGCGTGCTCCCACCAAAGACATAGATGTTATGTCTCGGGAAGTCGGCTTCCTTGGCTGCCTCTAGGGCCGTCTTGAGAGCAGCCTCGGCAACGATAAGGAAACTGGCCTCGCTGTCACGAAGTTGGTAAGCTAGCTCACGGGCAACGAAGGTTGGGTTTGCACCAGTGAAAATGCCACCGGCCATAAGAACGCCGATGAAGACGGAGGGGAAGAACAGATTGTTGCCCGAAAACAGTAGCACGCGGTCTCCCATCTTCAAGCCCGCCCTCTGGAGGCCCAGGGCCACCCGCTTCGCGAGCAGCCGGTAGTTGGCAAAGGAAATAAAGTTTTTATCCGGGTTCTCAGGGTCGATGAAGGCCTTGAAGTCGGTGACGGGGCCTGTGGCCGATCCGAAGATCCATTGTTGCAGAGAGCAGCGTGGCGTAGGGGCGGACCAGCGAGATTGGATCACCATATTGACAACGTTGTGGCAGCGGGCTATCTGTCGGCGGCAGGTTCAGTGCTAGACAATAGGAGGGCACGGAAACGGCCCGGGAACATTGCCTTTATATCATGGTCGCAGCCTCGGGAAGCGTGAATGTCCAAGCACACTCGTCCATGTCAACCAAGGGGTCGACAAGTGGGGGTACATCTACGACGCTGAGCACTAAGACGCGGAATGTGGCCGTCAGACCTGCGGAGTGGGGTCTAAAGGTCGCTGCTCGCTTGGACCAGCATCTCAAGATGAAAACCGGTGTTGTTGATTGGCCCGCTGGAGTGCGAACAGGGATGCGATGCGGTATCCCCGCATCTCCAACAAGGAACTTGATCCCCGCAACCACTCAAGTTGAATACCTCGGCATCTACGAAGGATACAAGAGAGTTGGAGAGGCGCCAGATGCGGAAGTGTTTACCTGGAGAAGCAGTGCGCTAGCGATGATTTGTGGTGGTTGAGAAGGGGGGTGACGTGAGCTGATCCGTTGAATCCGGGTTGACCCCGACTGGACTTGACAAGGAGCTCGTAAAGCCCGATCTTGTGAGCTGAGTCTGACCCGCCATCAATTTAAAGGTCCATGAATAACTGCGGTACTTGCTGGAGCTATGGCTTATCTTGATTTGTTGTGGGATTTTGGTATATGATTGAAGTCTTGTGTACCTAGGTAGGGGAGACGACATACTCATCATAGATCTAGAAACCCACTGCCTGATATTCTGGGTAACACCCCAATACTCCTGATACGGAATCATCTTCACATCATCTATTCCATTTAAGCGATCTTGATCTTTACCTGGCTGCGTGGATGCTATTGAAAAGGCTATAGAACTTTTGCGGCTGGTGGCCTCCCGAAACCAGCTGCTTCCAACTGGCTCTGCGCCGCGGTCGCTGGGCAGTCACCGGTCCGCGGCCCCACCAAAACGGCGCTTGTGGACAAGTTGCAGCTGCATCCACCGGAATCAGCCTTGACGCGCCGCGACTTTCACCTTAATCCCCGTCTTTGTCCAACCACATTTGAGCCTCCGAGCTAGCCCTCGCCATTTTCCCTTCCTACCATGCAATAACATCCCTCGAAACCATTCAAGATCGCCGCATCAGGCTCATCATCATGTCGGGACTCCTCTCCCTCCTCGGGTGGAGCTTCCTCCCGAATGTTCGTCCACCACTTTCTGTCTTGCCTCCCCCTCCCCACAACCAAACCACTGACTCTGACCTAGCTCGCCACCGGCTGGCTCCAATCCATTTATTACGGTATCACTGTCCGCGCCGGCGATCCCAAACCGCAACCAGGCTCGGCGCGTTACGCCGAACACCGCCGACGCATCCACATCCTCGTCGTATCCCTCTACCTCGTCTACACCATCTACGAAGCCGACTACGAGCTGCAGCGCGCCTCATCCTTCTACACCGACTTGTCAGTGCCCCTCGACGCTACTGAGCGCGAGATCAAATCCCGCTTCCGCCGCCTCGCCGCCCTATACCACCCGGACAAGGCCACCTCCTCTTCCTCGGGTCCCGCCGATGCCGCCGCCGCCAACGCCTACTTTGTGCATCTGAAAACTGCTGCCGACACGCTTGTCGACCCCGCGCGGCGGTTCGCTTATGAGCGCTTCGGCCCGGACGTGGTCGTCTGGCAGCACTGCGTTACCATCAAAGATTACGTCACGCACGGCGTCACGGCGCTGGTGCCATACTATGCTGTCGCGGCTGCGGCCATGTATGGGTTAGGCCTTCTGGGTTATCTGGACTGGGGCCGGTTCGAGCGGTGGCTAGTGCTGGCGGTGGTGTTTGTGTTTGAGCTGCACGCCGTCACGCGCCCAGGTAGGCTAGCGGTGCTGGACCGCGTGCTGAATCCTGCGTTAAGTTGGCTGGCGGGACGGCCACCGTATCTGCCGTTTCAGGCTGTGGCGCTGGCGAGGAAGTTGAGCGTTACGGTGTTCATTGCGTTTTCGCAGATAGGCCCGTTGCTTTCGGCGGATACATCGGGCGGGCAGGTAGTGGTTGGCGGGCGCAAAGGGGTCAGCGAAGAGTCGGCGCTGCAGCAAGGTTTGGAGAGGCTGGAGGCAGCAGCAGGGAGTTTGAATATTGATGCGGGACGGCTGTTGGAGACGGAGATGGCACCGTACGCGGGCGATGACGAGATGGTGGCCAAGGTTAGGGGCAAGGTGAAGGAGTGGCTGGTGCAGAATACCATTCGGTCAGACCCGTTAGTTCGAGATGCACTCGGCAGAGGGTTTCAAAAGAGGAGGGTAGACGCACCAGCAGGAGCTAAAGGGAACCGATAACACGATTTTTTGTTTAGTTCTATCATAGTGTAATAAAGACGCCCTTGTTTATCCATTGGCCTTGTGCATGCAATGTACTCCAGTCCGTTCCAATCCCTGTCCCATTGTGTTTTTTTTTGGCCATGTCAACGCCTGGTTCTGATAATCAAGAATATCGTTCTCATATGCCCCAAAGGCACTCAACCCTAGAAAGGTTACAGGCGCTGTCTCCCTCGCGTCTCAATGGGTATCATACACATCCCCACAAAAGCAGCGAGTATCAGTGCTGCTGACAGGTACACGGGGGTAGTAGTCCCGTCGCCAGGGATAGTTGCCGCCAGAACCGGCGCTACGAGCCCCGTTGCGCGATTCAAGAAGCTTGCCACGCCTGTGCCCGCGCCGCGGACCGGAGCGGGGAATATCTCGGGTGTAAAGGCGTACAGCACACCGTACATGATATTTTGCGAGAAGGCCTCGACGCATGAGAACGCCAGCTGCGCTCCGGGCGAGGTGCCGAGCTGGACGAAGAGAAATAGGAATACGGCGGAGACAAGTGTTGAGATGGCGAGCGTGCCCCGTCGGCCAAGGAATGGGGACTTCATGTCGACTGTATACGCGGCCAGGAGGCTGCCGGGGACGCCGACAATGGATGTGATGGCATAACTGCGGTATGTTTCGCTTGTAAGCTCTGACGCAAGTGAGCTGTCATCACTGCCGCCGGCGCTGCCGGTGCCGCCGTGGGAGAGATACTGCGGGAGAAAGGCGTTGAAGAGCGGGTAGCCCATGCCGATAGTCGCCCAGCAGAACCAAATGAGGGACGTGGCAAGGCCGAGCTTGTGGCTTTTGAAGAGCGGCCGGATGCGCTCGCCCGAAAAGGAGGCAAGTTTATTTTTGATGATGTTGGTGGTAGAGAGGCGTCGGGGGAGTCGTGGCACCGAGTCGTCAACGACCGCATCGAGAATTTCCTCGGTCAACCACGTCTTGCGGTTGTTCCGGTAAGCAATGCCGTGCACGACCGCGACGGCCTCGGCTTGGCGGCCACGCGAAAGGAGGAACTTGGGAGATTCAAAGAGGTGGAAGACGAAAAAACGGACGATAAACATGAAAAATGTTATGATGCCAATGGTCACAACAAAATACCGCCATCCCTTGTCAGCGGGCCAATTAGAGATGAAGAACCAGGCGAAGAGAGACGATACCAGCTGTCCGATCGGCCACCACACGGAGAGCAGAGTGAGGAGGGAGCTCGAAGCATCCGGCAGAAACTCGAGGAACAGGGCGCCATCGACAGGAAGGTTACCACCGACGCCAAATCCCATGGCGGCATACAGCACACAGACGCCGCCCCAAGATGACGCATAGGCTGAGGCAATACCAAAGACGCTGGTGATGAGCAGTGTTACGTTGAAGGCGATCCTGCGGCCCATGACGTCGGAGCCAATGCCCCAGAAGAAGCTCCCGAAGCAGAGACCGACGAACAACGACGAGGTTGTGTAGCGTACAGACTTCTCCGAGATGCCAAACTCGGCCGATAACGAAGGAAGGGTCAGAGATACTCCTTGCATCCAAAGACTTGATGATCTTGTTAGTGCGCAAGTCAACCTTGGACGACAAACTCACTTGTCTGCAAACCACCCAAAGCCGCACAGGACGAACAGCTGCCAATTATACCTCCCCATCCCAATGTCCTGGATAGCCTTGTTGATGAGCTTGGATTTCACTAAAGGACTTTAGATGCAGAACCACGAGGATGATTCAGAATAGCAGCTTACGCTCGTACGCCGTCCACTTCTCGCCCTTGGCGCCCCTGCGCACCTCATTCCGGAGTCCCTCAATGCTGTACTCGGGCGCCCTCATGTCGAGCATGGCAGTGCCTTCATCGTCGCCCACCTTAGTGGGGGCGCCATCGTCGTCGTCGCATGCATCGTCGAAGCCCGTTGGTCGTCGCAACCGGTATGAGTGGCTGTGAAGGTGAGCTTCGTCGAGTTCGACAAGTACGCCCGAATAGTCGTCGACCGACTCGATGCGATGACCCGTCCACATGCCTGTCTCCGCCAAAACTGGCAAACCGCTGATTACTTTTTGTTAAGAGCGGCCGGATGTTGCAACGTCTTGGAGAGAGACGAGGGGGGTCCCAAGGGTTTTGAAGCTAGGACCCGCGTTGGTCGAATCCGAGAACGCTGATTTCAGTGATCCACGCCCCTTGGCGTCTGGGGGAATGCAACGCTATGATACAAAAACTCCCACAAGCACAACGAGTGTCGCATCACAGAAACAGCGTAACACACCACGCGGAAAAGGAAAAGAATGTATACAGAAGGAAACAGGCAACCGGGAAACCGGGCGAGTTTAAGTTCTGAAAGGGTGTGCTGCATGTGCCTGGCCGAATCGGATGTGTGCCGCAGGGTCACCCATGAGCTGCGTGGTCTCGACGTGACACCCTGGAATGTGATCACGGGGTTTGGTGACTGCAGGAACAACGACGTCAGTGATCATGCGATGCGAATGTGACATTTCTGGAAGTGGCCGGGTATTTATTTCTCAAAGGCACAAATGAGTGACAACGAATAAAAAAAGAAAAGATTGATTGAAATTAACTTGTTTTAAAAACCAAAAAAAAAGGAGAGGAAAAATTTCTGTCGACGTGGGCCTGATTCGAACAGACGCTCCCGAAGGAACAAGATTTCGAGTCTTGCGCATTAGACCACTCTGCCACCACGCCCTGACATTTGGCCTTCGGTGTTAACTACAGTTAACTTTCACATTCTCCTAGTCGGTCCGCTCACGACTCGTAATGTGGGGTGGCATTCCCGCCATGCCTATAGTTTCCAACCTTAACGGCTTTTGTGTACAGGATACTCTGCAACCTAGAATAATTAAACCCAGTATTAAAGTAACCCATGTAGGGCATGTCCGGAACAACTGTGGGCTTGTCTAGAACAACTGTGGGCTTGCGCTAAATCAACACATGTAAGGGGTCAGCTTACAAAGTCCCAATACCAGCAAGAGGGTACTGTACACATAGTACAAGATGATTATTAAATAAAAGCAAGCTAGATAGAAAGATTCTTACTTTTTAAGCTTAAATTCATGTGTCTTCTCATTCTCAGATGACGTAGGATGCCTGGTACAGACTTTCCCTGCGTCAAGGTCCAACCACGACACGAACACCGCACTGCGTTGTTCGACTCACTTAAGCAAAATAAAGTCTTTAGTTAGGTCTTCTCAACTCGCTCTCTCCAGCAGTGAGAATATTTAAGAAACTTCTTATTTTGGTGGGATTATTAATTCCCTCATCGGCATTTCTCGATCACATTCCGTATCACTAGCGAGTTCAGTCTTAAGTCTAGATGCCTGTTGTGTAGATATAAACTAAAGGCGTGGTGGCAGAGTGGTCTAATGCGCAAGACTAGAAATCTTGTTCCTTCGGGAGCGTCTGTTCGAATCAGGCCCACGTCGAGTGTATTTTCTTTTTGCTCCACTTGTTACTCCTTCTTGTATCCTCCCTATCCTATCATGCTGTTGAAGGAGCCCGGTGTGTTGCGCAAAGTGGGGGCCGGCTCAATCACCTGCGGCGACCAAAATCAAACATTGTGGAAGGAAATGACTGTCACAAGTTCCTGCGTTACAGGACAAGTCGCCGAGCATCCCTCATCGTCAACTTTGCCCGGGAAGTCGATAGCGATGACAATTACCGTAGCCGTTTTAGTCAGATATAATGCTCCCACCGTGATAAAATCAAACAATCCCCTTGACACAACCTCCTCACATCGTAGAGCATGTATCGACAAATCACGGTCCCCTTCTCTCCGACCGCGCCAGCAGTCTTGACAACTCATCCTTCCAGAGTTTCGCCAAGATATACGACCCATGGCCAGTCGTCTCGCTCGAAACCGGCAGCAACACCGCCTTGCCCAGACCCTTTGGAATCAACTTCTCCACCGCGCGCTCAAACACGCCAAGAATTCTCGAACATAGTAGTCCAGTCAGTCAACAGATCTCACTCCCACCCCCGAAAGATCTCAATCACAGCAGAAAAGAAAAGAAAACTCACGGTGGGTTAATCATATCATCCGCGAAATTCACCGCTGTCAGCGGCACGCCGATCTTGCCCAAGTCCGCCTCCGGATCATACGTAGCTGAAGCATTCCACACATAGATCTGGTCATTCGCATCGAAGCTCGCTACTCGCGGAAGCAGCGTCTCGTCGACATAGGCATCCACGGCCGCGCGGGTGGGCAGCTTTGCCTGTAGTGCGGCGGGTGCGCCCAGCATGGTTTGCAGCAACAGGAGCGCGCCGCCGAGTCCTGCAATGGGCTGCGTGGCGTACTCCCCGTTGGCCCAGGCCGGGTCGTTGCGGATTAGGGAGATGGCAAATTTGCGCCAGAGGCGGTTCTGCCCAGCAATGTGGATGGGGAGGCAGGCAATGGGGAAGAGGGCATCGGCGAAGGAGGGGAATTGGGTACCCATTATATAGGTGTGCATTCCGCCCATGGAGACCCCCATGACGAGGCGGGCGCGTGTAATGTTGAGATGGGAGGTGGCGAGACGGTATGTTGCGCGGACCATGTCCGAGTATTGGTAGCCAGGGAAGCGGGTGCGAAGTCCAGTGTTGCTGGGCTTGCTGGAGTTGCCGTGGCCAATGGAGTCTGGGAGGAGGATGAAATATTTGTTAGCATCGAGGGCCTGGCCTGGGTTGAAGAGAACGCCGGCAAACTCATCGTTGAGGAATTGTTCGCTTTGGCCGGTTGAGCCGTGAAGAATTATGACGGCGTTGCTGGACCCGTCGGGGTTGGTTTTGAGCTGACCGAAAGTCTGGTAGTGGAGATTCAAGTTAGGGAGGCTTTCACCCGAATCGAAGGTGAAGTTGGAGATGGTGGTCTTCGCGAGAGTGGGCGTCGGCCAGCCGGCAAACACAGGTGAAGCCATTACCGTGGCGAAAAGGGAACTATACACCTTCATGTTGAGTAACTGCGTGGACGTCTGGCTCTTGTTCATCTATCCTCGGGGCACCCTGACTTCTGACTTATATACAAGTTCCAGGGGTCTATCCAAACCGCGTGACATCGCATCTCTGCTCTGGCCTGGCCTATCCTTGAGGTGTTATTCCCCGAACAAGGCGGGGGAGACTGTACTTACGACTGGCGAGGCTTGGGTTGAGCCGGAAGCGAGTCCGAGAAGTTCGGATTCTTCAGTTGGGCCGCGGTAACATCAACGGGAATTAAGATACATACCTACCTTTCAAGTTACGATGCACGCAAGGGTCTTGTAGCTGAACCGGGCATGTCTTCATCTGGGACAAGTCCGTTGTCAGCCACTGCGAATTAATAACAGGATGTGTATTTTTGGAGTCACTACTGTCACATATTCAGTTGCTGAATCATAGGTTAATCCGACATTGCGAAGGTCTACGAAGTAGTTAACTCGCTCCAAAAACCCTAACCCTGGACAAGAACCAGCCTGACACACCTTAAAATTATCGTCAAACAGCAAGGTGAACGTGGAAGAGCAGTATCAATTTTCACATTCTGCAGTCCTCAAAGAAGGGAAAAACTCTAGACGGCGCCCGGATTGGTCTGCACGCACAAAAGCTCGGGCCTTTTGGAATCTCTGACACACAAAAAAAAAAAAACCTAACGCGTCTTTTTTTTGGGGGGGGGTGAGCTCTTTTCACAACATATCTTGCGATTTTCATGTTGCTGGGCGTCTCGCATTCGCGTATTGTGCCCCCCTCGGCGATTTCTTCTTTACACGACTAATACGCTGCCGTTCTTTCTTTGCTTACTTTGCCCCCCTTTTCGCACAATATCGTGCTCGGCGCACTGCGCCTTGTTGCAAGACACGACGACGCGCGCAACGCCGCGGCCCGTTCCCTAGGTTGTGTCTCAACTGCAGCCCGTTGCTGCAAAGTCTCAATCATCATGACGGTCCCCGACCTCGCCACGCGCGCGACTGAAGGTGAATATTTCCTTCCTTTACCGCCTACATTGGACCCATGACTGATCAGTACCGTCAGCGGCCGACGGGTTTGTCAAAAACTATTACGCCGCCGTCAACGACGGCAAGTCCGTCGTTAACTACTACATAAACTCCTCGCCCGCCTATGCTGCGCATCCTCGCGCCGACCTGTGCATCAACGGCCTTGTCGTCGCTACCCCCGAGGAATGGGACAAGATGCTCCTTGCTCAGCGTCACGTGCCTGCCCCGGCTGGTCAGAGTCCTTCCACTGCCCGTTATGAGGTGGAGACGTTCGACGCCCATGTCATCAACTCGAACTACTGCTTTGGCGCATCCGACGCACAGCTGGCGCCCGATCCGAGCAAGCCGGACCAGAGCGCGGGCGTCCGGTTCATGATGATGCTCTCGGTGAGCGGGAAGGTACACTTCGGCTCCGATAAGGACAGTCTGAAGCAGCACTTCAACGATGTCTTTGTTCTGGTGCCCAACTGGGATAGCTTGAAGCATAGCACGTCACGTTCGGCGGGGAAGCGCTTCCTCATCATGAGTCACACCTATCGCGCGTATTGATTCCAGGGAGCCGGCACGCTGGTTTTGACGGGGGGATGGCGGTGTCTGTGAGGGGAATGGCATCAGCATGTTATCTCCGGCTGTCAACAACAAGACTTTGATCAGCATAGCGACACAGCATCCCCAACAGCCCCGGATGCGCCATTCGTCACGGCACGAAACCCGGACAAACCAGCAATATTTGCGTTAGACGGAGCGAAACGAACAGAGTGGAGGAGGCGGTTTGCATTCTGACTTGGCATGGAGCGGCATTTGTTTCCTTTCGACATGCATCGGGTAGTCAACAAAGTCTCAAAGTTTCACCCGCATTTACGGAGTTCAGGATGGATGGGAAAGATGGGTTGGTGGTCGGTCGGTTTGGATCGGCGCTTTTTCCTTTGATAAACGGGGACGGCACATGGACAGCAGACCATAGGTGGCACTTTTTGCACAGGGTGCCGGTAGTGTATAGGTATTCCGGAGCGTAAATACCGAGCACTCTTACAAAACAGCAAGAACTTCTCAGGTTTTGCCTTCCCCGGTTGTTCCCCGAATGGCCGACCTCAACACTCGAGTGGCCCTGGCCCAAAACTAAATTGTCCTACAATACCGTTGCAAGCTTCCTTGCCTCCTCTTCCGCTCGCTTTCCTGTCTCCTTCCCGGTCGCCCATTTCCCTGCTGTTTCCTTCCTTCACTTTTTCCCTTGTCTATTTCCCGCTCACCTTCAACCCGTAATCATCACTTGTTTCAATCTCATCCTTAATCAAGCAATGAAACAGCCATACTACATGCCCAACTGCTTCCTCCTCCACTCCCAATAGCCAATCCGGATCCGATCCCACTTCTCACCCAGCCGTCGGAGACACAGATCCGCCTTCTCTTTGTCGCCCTTCTCAGCATAAATCTCAGCCAACAGATCCAGCGCATGTGTGCTCTGAACACCTTCCTCGCCACCCTTCTCACCCAAGCCGGTAACAAAGTCCTGTACAAGCGTCTCCACGCTCGCGAGTTTGCGGGATCCCTTGACGAGCACGCCCCGCAGGTAATTCCAGGGACTCTGGTTTTGTGGCGCAAGGACAATCTTTTCCTTCGCGTAGGCAATCTCGCGGTCGACGATATCAGTCGGAGCGGCGGGGTCTGCTTCGGTGGCGGCCACGTTGGGGGTGCATCGTTTTGGATGCGAGAAAACGAGGAAGAAGCGGTGCGACCAGGCCGAGTTGTTGCGCACATCATCGTCAATCAGCGCCTCGACAGCAGATAGCTCGTCGGCGTCGTCCCACAGGCCGAGCTTAGCGACTAGGTAGGAGCGGTAGGACCAGACGTGGTAGTTCTTTGTGTCATGGGCGAGTATCTGCGATAAGAAATCGCGCTCCGACGCGGCTAGGCTGGCGACGGCGTCGGGATCCTTCTCGATAGTGGGGAAGTGATTATCAATCAGTAAGTGGCGGTGGTGCCATATCTGGTAGTTCTTGAGGTGTTGCAGAGCTACACCATTCAGCCAGGTAATCTCATCTGGTATAGGCAGATTCAGCGCCTGAATATTGGCTGCCCGGTACAGCCACACCGTGTAGTGCGCCGGGTTCATGCCGATGATAGTCTCGGTCAACCGCAAGCACCGTGGTGAGTATTCCTTGGCGACCATGACGGCGCGCAGGTAGGAAATTGCTTTGCCATCACCATCAGTAAACCTGCTTATCTCCTCCCAGACTCAAACTCCTTACCTTCGGCATACTCAGCAGGGTACGCAATCGCGGCCAGCGCTCCCTCGGGCTCGTCCTGCGGAATGGGTATGACATCATCCCAATCCGGATCGAGAGCAAAGCGGCCCGTATTAGCGCCATACAGCTCCTGTCTCAGCGCCGCCATCTCGTGTCGTCGAATGCGCTCCGATTCGAACTCCGTATCCGTAACGACCACCTCGTTGTCCGTACCGAGCTCTTTCTCGCCCCTCGCTGCGCGATCTCTTCGGTCAACAAAGGCGCGGCTCGCAGCCTCCAACACAGTCAGAAACACACGCCGCTCGCTCCACTCGTAGTAGCGTTTGATGCTGTACCCGCCAATCTCTTGCCCGAAGCGATCGCGGCCCCAGCTTGCCGTGTGGTCCCGGAGCGTGCGCAGAGGTATGTTCCCCTCATTGACATGCCGCCACAGGTCGCGCTGGACCTTGGCGGAGAGACGGGAGCGCGTTTGCGGCGACTTGCGTGCAAAGCCAGCGGCGAACCACGCAGCCTGATCGTCGCGGGAGAGGGCAGCGAAGCCGTTCCGACGACGGGCAGCTTCGAGTGGACGGGTCTCGTCGAGGCGGAGCTTGGATCGGTCGGCAAGGGTGGTGGGTGTGGTTTGCGGAGGAGCTGCCGGCGACGGTTGGGTTGGGCTAGATTTAGGCGCTGCCCGAGCACTGTCAACTTCATTCGCGTGGAGCATATGGCACATTTGAGACGACAGAATGATACTTACCGTCTGAGGCTTTGGGCTTCTGTGCCGCCTTACCTTTTGGTGGCATTGTGGGAGGGTCGTTTGTCGAGGGCGATCGATGGTGGGGGGTTTAAATCGGGCGGCCAAAAATTCCTGGTCATACCCCTTATCGAGCCTGCCGCGGGGTCGACTTAGAACAACAATACCACGGTCAGCTTCAAAGACAACAATATCAAGACACCCAAGCAGACTGAGAATGCGCTTTGATTGCTCTGCATGCGGGAATTCTCTCTAACAACATTATTGATAACTAAGGCGACGAGCCTAAGAAGCAGACAGTTACGATGCGACATTACAATAGAGTCTTCTACTTCGCCCAAAAAGAAGGCAACATGACTGCTGGTGCAACTACGATAGGACGGGAGCCAGCCGGGAATATTAGCTTCCGCTAGCTTTCGACTCGCCAGAACTTCCAGCCTTCCCGCTCGCCGGCTCCCCCGTGGACACCAACGAGCCGCTCCACGCCCTCGTTCCCTTCGGCATTGAGGAACCTTTCGAGGTCAATCTCCATGCCACCCTCTTCATCTTCGTCCATGCCGTTCCTGATTACGGCCGGCCACAGTACGCCAACACCATCACCGCCCAGAGTTGTCTCGAACTTCTGATATCCCTCCTGGTCCAGCTGTTCCTCCAGCCTGTCCAGCTTCTCTCGCGGCACGCCAGGTCGTAGTAATGTGATGGAGCACCCGCCGCCGCCCGCTCCCGTAAGCTTCGTCCATCCAATGCCTTCGTGATCCACCAGTTCCCTCACCCGCTCCAGCCTGGGGTGTGAGACACCTAGTGATACTAACAATCCATGGTTGATGGTCATGAGCTCGCCAACACGCCGCAAGCTCTCTTCATTGTCCGTGTCAAAGTCATCGTGGTGAATCACGTCTGATGCACTCTGTGTCACCTTGTCAACAGCGTCCAGAATCGACCCGACCAACTTAGGGTGCGCCTCCTTCAGCTTGCCCACTTTCTCCACCTCGTGCGCTGTAGATTTGGCCGTCTTCGTATCTACTAGCAGCAATGGCAGCTCTGGAAAATCCCAGAGTGGCCGAACTACGGGCGGCTTGCTATAGTCTGTCCGCTGGAACAGCACCGCCTTACCCTGGGTAGAGACAGTGTTGTCTACGCCTGAAGGATTCCCGTGGATGAACATCTCATAGACGAACGCCCAGCGGTTAATGCGCTCGATCTGGAGTCGCGCCTCTTCGGGTGGTTGGTCCGGGTGCGGGCCTGACAATGTCCTAAGCTGCAGTAGCAGCGCCGCCGACATGCACACGGCAATGGTAGCGCTGCTGCCTAGGCCGGCGCCGATGGGAATTGTTGAGCGAAGTGTATACTGGCACCCGGGAAACGATTGTGACCCGAGCGAGAGGAACATGTAGAGGAACGAGCCTGCCGAGTTCTGGTGCACCTTGCGGATGTGGGGTGGCTTGTTCGGGGACACATCACGGACGAGAGGTTGGATCGCAGCGACGAGGTCGGGGTCGAGTGTGGTGACAAGGTCGTAATAATACTTCTTCTTGGATGGGTGTTGAAATGTAGACCATGGGAGCCCATCGATATTCCATGTGTGGTCGAAGTCAATGTCGGGGAAGGTGAGCGTCACTGTTCTCCTCGACTTGGATAGTGTCGTGACGAGCAGATATGATCGCAGGGAGATGGCAGCAGCTATCGCGGCCTAGTTGCTGGAGGTCAGCCAGTGTAGAGGGGGGGGAGGGGTCGCGATACCCACCTTTCCGTGTACCACGGCGTGTTCGCCAAAGACAATCACCTTACCCGGCGCCGAAACCATGAAGGCCGGCATCATTGGACTGGACTTCTTGCGATCCATCTTTCTTCGCTGTTCTGTTGTGACGCCGTTGCCGTTGGGCGCCCCGTTGGTGCCGTGTGTTCCGTTGATTCCGTTGACTCCTTTCCCGTTCAAGGTAACATGCTCAAAGTCTTCGTGGAGCCCACTGACACCGTTCATCACCCTTTGCGTCATGACGTTCTTTGTGCTGCTGCGCCTCAGGTGCACCTTTTGTGTTCCAAAGGGAAATTGCTTGTCGCAAAACCTGTTTCTTCGCAATTGCTTGCGTATTGGCGATTGCGACCGGCGACCGGCGGGTTCCAAGCTTGATGTGCGTGCAAGCCTAGTGTGCGCAAACGTTCAATGGATATAAGTGGTGCAGCTGACGGGGTCTATACAATTGACGAAATTCTATCCGGCGTGCGCAAAGGGAATGAATCCAGAGATGGAATTCGGACAATGACTCTTCGAGATGGAACTTGGGACGACGAGATTAGAACCTTGGCTCTCTGTATGATGGCCGGAGATGGGCGTGATTCAGTGCAACGTAATCAGGGGGCGGTGCCAAGAAGCAGATGGCAGACCAAAAAGACGAGCAGAAAGAGGAACTGAAATGGAAACGGGGAAACAATTGTCGGTGGACAGAGAGTGGGTTCTCAACATCCCTTTATTACCCGCAACCCGCATGGACCAGGGAACACAGAAAAAGGTTGGCACGGCGAGCAAAGGTTGGACAGAAAAAAAAAGTAGTTGGTCATTGGGGAGAGGTCATCGCCGTTGACAGGGGCAGATCGCCGCTTGAAGGCCCGTGGGGTGGCATTTCATGTTCTGGAAGCAAGCTGATTGGCGCCCTAAACACTCCCGGGGCGCTGGGAAGCTGGGTGACGGTGGGCCGGCCTGGTGCAGGTCAAGGGGCAACTGATTGGGTCGTTGCAGCCCACTGAGCCCAATTACGGTTTGCAATAGGTCAGCAGACCACACCTTCAGCTTCCTTCCCGCACTACCTCTCTGCCAACATGTTCCCGCCGCTTGCTGCGCCGGTCGCGCCGAAACCGGTTGCCACTGCGCTGCCCGGCACGAAAAGCAGCGGTCAGCGTAATCCGGACACGCGCAGCTAGCTATTGATGGGTGACTGCACGGTGTTGAAACCCGAGTCCCGACTCGGAACAGGATGGGTTGTGTTACCGTTTTCTGTTGCTTCCCCGTAGTGCGGATTAGGTGAGGCCTCTGCAGTGCAGCGCCCATTCTGCATCCCTTTTCGGAAACTGAACAGAATGGGGTCGGGGATCGGTAGGTACCTAGTGTAGTGTAGCGGAAGGTCTGCCCGCATTTGCATTTGTCTCCTCCCGGTTTCTTGGTCAATGCTTGGTCAATGCTTGGCACCGACTTCTCAGCGCCGGCCCGCTTGTGGGCAGCATATCACTTGTGGACAGCATGTCAAGAGGTGACTGAAATGGACAGGCAACAGCTGGCGTTGTCATGACACCGGCTTCACTATCGCCTTCCAACAAGTCATCACCGCCGCCTTCAAAGTCTATGTTATATGATGCCAGAGCAGAACCAGTGGAATCTTCCCGTGCAGTTTTCCTGGACAGAATGACCGTCACCGAATTCGCCATCCTTCATCTGAAATCCGCCGATATTGGCCCGGAAATGCTCGACGACGCCAAGCACAGCCTGAATGTCCAAAACGAATGGCACACCCACAACTATCCCCATCTACCAAACACTCTAGCTGGCCGTGCTTCCCTCATGCTACAGCAAATTGAAGATCCAACAAGGCTGCTCGTCACGGCTGAGTGGGAGTCTGTTGAATCGCACTTTCACTGGATCGGGAGTGAGGAGAACAAAAGCGTCATGGCCACTGTCAGTTCATACTTGGCAGACGATCATGCTGCTGAACTCGACCTATCCCACATCGACGGAACCTTTTTCGACACCACCACTCTCGGAGGCTCAATCATCAGTATTGAACGTTTCTTCGTCAACCAGAAGTCCAAGGACAGGTTTGAGAGCAAGCTGCGAGACATTATAAAGAAACTCCCGGACATGAAGGGAGGTTGGCGTGTGGATGGGGAACCTGGGAAATTGGAGTATGTCATCGTCAGCAACTGGGAGAGCGTGGAGAGCCACGACCGTTACATCTCACTACATGCAGTGCCTGACACTATCAAAGACGTTGCTGAGACCAAGACCAAGCACTACAGGCGTGTTGTGTGAAGAAGCGAAGCATCGGACGTATAAGCGGGTGGCTGATGAATTTGATTGTTTTCGTTTCTGTGGAACCTCGCAAAAGACATTCGAGTCTTCGTTTTCCAGTTCCAACCCAAAATGCCGAGACGCCGTCGTGAATCTGATCCCATCCCGGAATCGGATCAGCAAATGCATCGTCCTCCTCGTCAATCCATCACCTCCCAAACACCGCACCTCAACGCCTCAGAACCCCGCTCATGACGAAGACTTCTGTTTGTTCTTCTTGGGGACCTCCTTGATTTGCAGGGCTGGGATTCCAATGTTAGTTCTTCGCATTCTGATATCGGCGGATCAAGCTCCATACACGGGGGCAAGCTCTGCTTGAGCTTCTCTGCCTTGTCCGAGTCGGTGAGGACCAAGGTGTAGAGGTGTCGCTGGCAGCGGACCTTGAACTTGATCTGCTTGCTCTTATTCTTCTTGATCCGGGCGGCTGTGCATAGGAATGCGTCAGTTGAAAACATTGGGCGGGGTTGAGCGCGTTGTTTCGTCACGTACACGAGGCGTCCTTCCGCCGGCAGATCTCAATGAACTGCGCCAATATCGTCAGTCGTTGAAAATTGTAAACGTGGCGCTAAATTCTCCTACCTTCTTGATGTCGGCGATTTCCTGAGGCATTTTGGCGGTTGTTATGTGGTGACGAGCTGGAGTCTGGTCTCTTCAAGCGAGGGGAATTTTGGTGGAAGTGCCTCAAAATAATTTGTGTGGGCACCGGGTCGTAGCTGACCCCACCACACCCACAGGCAATTTTCGGCTCGCAAGCCAGGGACCAGTTACGTAGTGGCAACTTCCCAGTCAGGCCAGTGTTCAACTGTGGCTGACGCGGTGTGTGGCGTCATCGTCGGCTTGGCATCAAGCTGGAGGACAGCTGAATCGCCACAGCCTGCCGGGCTTTAATTCCTTGAATGGAATGGAATCCCAGAGTAATTCTCAGGTTCGCATTCAGATGCCCTACGTACAAGATGCCGACACCACTCGATAATGCCATGAGGTCAAAGGTGTGTTCACCCTGGAACATCCCGCCAGCTTACTCGTACTATGCTAACCCCAACCAGAGCGCCTTTCTTGGTAAGAACCTCTCCCAGTGCTGCGGCACTGACTAACTACGTAGCCTTCACGGGTTTGGTGACGGGCGTTGCGGTTTGGGCAATCTGGGGGGGGGATATGTTCCCTTCAGAATCGGATCCAAAAGGGGACCCTGAGACATGGACCGAGAGTGAGATGCGTACTTGGTTGCGTTTGGTATGTTGGCTCTAGTTGTGTTCACCTCGACACTGGTAACTGCAGTAACTGATGAACTTGCAGCGAAACTTACACCCTCACCGTTCAGACACGCGGGAGCAGCTTCTTGAGCGCATCCAGGCGAACATGAGAATTTTAAGGCAGTGATCAAATCCGCGCAGCCTAGCCGTGTAATAATAAAAAAGAATCTTCCTCGCTGGGAAAGCCTACACGGATGGAGAGGGATGACAGATGTGGGCGACGCAGGAATCGAGCCTGGGTTTCTTCGGGGCTGAGAAACCACAACGAAGTGTACTGACCACTATACTAGTCGCCCTTGCGATATTTGCGGTTGTGGAATTGTGGTCATGAAGTCTTGCTGGGTTCGAACCTTGCCTCCATTGCACGCCTCTGTCCCCACTCTCCCCCTGTTGGTGGGCCAGGTTTCGACGATGAGCCAGCGAGGACTGCAGATTTGACCATACATAATATATGGCATCCGATGGGCGTAGTTATCATATCTACGAATAATAAAGAGCAGCATCTTTATCTAGCAACGGACTGAATCAATTCCTCTGGCACAAACGGGATCAAGCAGGTCCCAACAGGACGCCGGAGAATTTCAACCAATCAGACGCCACCCACAACGCCTAAGCCCTGTTGCCTGCAGGCAAGCCGCGACACGAGGCGCGAGGACAGCTTGCGATTGTTCACTAAATGTGGCGAGACCTGTCCTTCCATCTCCCCTCGCACCCCGCTGAGTCTACTCGGCTTCGCGCTTGAAACTAGCTGGGAGACACGACCGCAATCATGAAGGAATTTCTTCAGGTAAGTATTTTGCACTTGCAGCTAATTTGCGACTGACCATTGACTTTCCAGCGACTCGCTCGGATCCTCGACCGACCCCTCTTTCCGTGGAAGAGGCTGATCATCGGCTTCTCGGTCGCCCAATTCCTCTTTGAGGGCTTCCTGGGCCTCCGCCAATACCGCGTTCTCCAAAAGACGAAGCCACCCAAGGTGCTTGAGCTCGAGGTGACGCAGGATGTATTCGACAAGAGCCAGGCCTACGGACGCGCCAAGGCAAAGTATCAATTGGTCAGCAATCTCTACGGCCTCGCCCAGAACATCGCCTTTTATCATTTCGACATCCTCCCTAAGCTGTGGTCATGGACTGGCAGTCTCCTCCTGAAGTTCGCGCCCACGCGGTTCACAGGCGAGATCTCCCATTCCATCGTCTTCATCCTCACCTTCATGGTCGTCAACCAGCTCTTGTCGCTCCCCACCAGCGTCTACCACACATTCGTGCTCGAGGAGAAGTTTGGCTTCAATAAGCAGACTCCCCAGCTCTTTGTGATGGATATGATCAAGTCTAATCTTGTTGCTGTTGTTCTCGCCCCACCCATTCTTGCTGGGTTTCTGAGCATCATACAGAAGACTGGCAGCCAGTTCTTCTACTACCTCTGGGCCTTCGCTGCTGGTTTGCAGGTTTTCATGATCACCATTTACCCCATTGCCATTCTTCCGCTCTTCAACAAACTGTCTCCTCTGGAGGAGGGCAAGCTCAAGACCGAGGTTGAGAGCCTTGCCAAGAAGCTGAGCTTTCCCTTGCATGAGCTGTACGTGATCGACGGCAGCAAGCGCAGTGCTCACAGCAACGCTTATTTCTTCGGGCTACCGTGGAAGAAGCACATTGTCATCTATGACACCCTCATTGAAAAGAGCGAGACCCAGGAAGTGGTTGCTGTGCTTGCCCACGAGCTTGGCCATTGGAAGCTGGGCCACACCACCAAGCTGTTCGGCATCAGCCAGGTATGTACCACGACTGAGACCCAAGACGCCGCTGACTTTTTCAGGTCCACCTGTTTTACATCTTCACCCTCTTCTCCGTTTTTATCAACAATAAGTCACTGTACACCGACTTTGGTTTCACCAACCAGCACCCCATTATCGTCGGGTTCCTTTTGTTTTCCGATGTCCTCGGCCCTCTGGACACAGTCATCAAGCTGCTGATGAACATTTTGAGCCGCCGCTTCGAGTTCCAGGCTGACGCCTTTGCCAACGGATTGGGCTACAGCGCCGATCTCGCTCGGTCGCTGATTAAGCTCCAGATTCAGAACCTTAGCACTATGGATGCTGACTGGGCCTTTGCCAGCTATCACTTTTCACATCCCATTCTTCCTGAGCGTCTCAACGCGCTCAACTGGCAGCCAACCAATAAGGTTGAGGTCAAGAGCGAGAAGACGGATGTTGCTACCGCCACAGGGAGGGATGAGCTGTGATATCGAGGTGTGATCCTCATTGCAGATTTGCAGCTATTCAACGTGTAGCTGTACAGGTCGCATGATCCTCTTTTGATAGTTTCAGTAGATGCAAAAGATTTCCCTTGGTCATATCTGTGCCTTGTATTTACAACGAACTGGGCAGTTTTAAGCCCCCAATAGAATTTTCTTAAAAAAAAATTTTTTTAAAAAAAAAATCACGGTCTGAATGTGGGTTTCGCTGAACCTATCACCTTGCGAGATATCTCCATTGCGGAGGGTTGGTGTTGAAGATGTGTTGCTTGCACCGCTCCGCAAGCAGCATGTTGTGGGCAACCCCTGCCACCCGCCACTCGGCAGCCGCCAAGCCGCCCAAAAATTCTGGGGTCGCCTCAACCTGACACCACCTCCAACCGCCAAAACGCCATAACGAACTGTCGGCGACGACAACGACGATCGCTAGGGGAATCGGGCTGGCAATCGGCCGGCGCAGGAATATTAATCATAGCAATTCGCTCCCTACGTCCATCCGCCAACATGTCGAGGCTCTCTTTCCCCTCGACGTTCCTCCGCGCCGCCCTCAGACCCTCCCCAAGCTGTACCGCCAGCAGCTCCAGCTCCAGCTCAGTGCTCCTCCCTCGCTACATCGCCGCCACGAGGAACCCACCCTCCCGGTAGATTTACATTTCCCTCCCCCGCCCGCTTTCTCGCCTCACTAACTAACATCACAGCCCATTCTCCCACCTCCCGAACCTCCGTCCAACCCTCACCCACACTAACCGCACCATCTTCCGTGGCCCGTCCTCCGTTTCCCCAACATTCACGCCCACGCCTGCAGATATGCAAGGGGCAGCCGACATTGTCCCTCTTACATCCATCTCGACACACCCAGCTTTTTGCGGAATTGCTTCGCAGATCCGTTGTGGCCCGCGCCCAACCATGTCGGGACATAGCCGACTGATTCAGAAGCGGCGGCATGGGTTTTTGAGCAGAGCGAAGACCAAGAATGGGATCAAGACGTTGAAGCGGAGGAGATCGAAGGGGAGGAAGAGGCTTTCTGCTTGATATATACTGTGACACGGGAATGTATTGGTGTGTATATAACTGGGGTTATGGATGTAGTTGGGGCTGGGGATTCGGCATAGGCTTAGACCGTTTAGATCCGGGTCTGGGACGAGCTGGGCTGTAAATGCGTATTGCTATGTAAAAGGAAATAAAGTCCGTCGGTTTGACAGTATGTGGTGGATGGTTTTCGAAGCCCGGCGTGTCTGGTCTCGGTGTAGACGATGATGATACCCAACTTTGAGAGAGAATACGCGCCAGGTGGCTTTGAACTTACAAGACACCTCGGTCAAACAAGATGTATAATTGAGTTAAGATGATATTCTACGCGATTACTTATGTAAGGAATACTAATTTTGAAGTGTGTTAAACTGGCGGCTGCAATCCTCCGTCACAGTCCAAGGTATCAGTGTAGCAGGCTAGAGTTAGCCGGTCGCTTGCCTCGCCGATCCAAAGAATGTACCTCCCATCCACCTTCGGCACAACCCAGTTCTGGGCCCGGACATCCCACACGCTCAAGTCTTTCCTCGTCAGCCTGAGCACAACCGTCTCTTCGCCTCCCGCCTCAAGGTCCTCGGTCTTTTCAAAATCCCGTAGCTGAACAATTGGGGTATCCCAGTCGATACCAGTTGGGAACTGCACATAGGCTTGTGCCACCGCCTTTCCAGAGACGCGATTTCCCACGTTACGGACCTTGACCTCGATCTCGTACGCCACGTCCCACAGCGCTGGGTTGCCTCCCTCGGCGCCACCGGACTGTGGTCCCTCGGTCTGCGACTCGCTGTAGCCAGTCGGATACGCATACTTGGACTTGCCAGCACTTCCAATCGTGTAGGCATCGTTTGCCTCGTTTTTAGGCAGCCACGAGTAGAGGTACCGCCAAATGTAGTCGAACTTGTCGGGACCATACGCCTCGGCGGCGGGAGGAATGTCAGTTGAGTAAACAGGGACAGAGCCCTTGGCAGGCCGCGCAGGAGGGATAGGTGTCAGCGGGGTGACGCGCTTGATGCTTGCAGAGAAGGTAAAGTTGGTGTAGCTGAGGCCGTGACCAAAAGCGTAGCGTGGCTTGATCTTGGCCCTGTTGAGGGAGCGATAGTCAATGTAGAGACCCTCGCTATAGGTGTCTTGGATCTGGCCAAAGGCGTACCCCTTGAGGTTTGAAATGTTGTCGGGGAAGTCACTTGCGGATTTGACAATAGAGTAAGGCAAATGGCCACTAGGAGACACATCGCCAAAGAGCACATTGGTGAGTGACTCGCCAGCTTCTTGTCCTGGAAGATGAGCAAACAGTACAGCCTTGACTGACGGGAGGTCAACCCAAGGCTCCAGGATAAGGGGCCCGACAGTGTGGACGACCACCACAACGTTCTTGTACTTTGCAGCAGCCCTCTTGACAAGCTCGTCGCCATTGTGCCAGGCAGCGAGCTTACTGCTATCTCGGTCTCCGTGGTTGCCTTCCACGGTGAAAGTGTTCTCACCCGAATCGGAACTAATAAACACCATGGCGACCTCATCTTCGGTAGGATTGGGGATGTTAGGGAAACTATCCCTCTGGTGATACGTCACATTGGGTTGACGACGCCGGATCGCGCTGATGGGGTCATCGAAATAGGGGTAGTCCGCCACACCAGAACCCCAACCCATGCCTAGGGTACCCTTGTTGCAAGCTCTATTCATGCAAGCATTCGGGCCATCCGGATTGACTGCCGCATCCGTCCCAAACACGGTGATGCGGTTTGAAGGGGTTAGCGGGAGCAGATTTCCCTCGTTCTTGAGGAGTGTGATCGCATCTTGAGCCACCTGGCGGGCAACCAAGTGGTGATCAGACTGAACATTAACAAACCAGTTGACCTGCCCCCGAGGTGAGAACACGGCTGCGGGATACAGCAGATCCTCCTTATTCTTGGTGTTGGCGGAGAAGTTGGGACGGGGGTAACTGCTGTCCTGACCCATCTGGTACCACGCAGCCACAATTCTTGTTGCCATGTCGTTCAGCCGGTCAAGGGGAACAGATCCGTTGAGAACGGACCTCGTCAGGTCATATTTCCAATATGAAGCACCGAACAGTGGCAACATGGTATCACCTGGCATTGACAAGTCAAGGCCAGCCAGCGCTGACGCAACACCTGACATGTCTAGACAAATTAGCGTGGCGCAAGCGGAAAGGGCCTTGGGGAAGTATACGGGAAAACCAATCCGACATGACAAAGCCTTGGAAACCGAGCTCATCCTTGAGCAGGCCATTCAACAAGTAGCTGTTCTGCGAGCAAGCAGATCCGTTGACGGCGTTGTAAGCGCTCATGACAGCACCGACTCCAGCCCGAACACCTTCAGCAAATGGCCAGAGATACAACTCATGAAGTGTTCGGTCATCTAGTCTTGTCAGCGGGTGTTCTTGTTAAACAGGCGAGTAACGTACCGATGTTCGAGCTATATCCGGGCTTGAACGGGTTGTACATGCGGTACATTTCCTGCTCGTTGGCAATTAGGTGCTTGATTGTTGCAATGACCCCTTGCTCCTGGACTCCCTTGATCGTCAAGGCGCCAGCAACAGCTTGGAGGACCGGATCTGCGCCAAAGCCCTCCCAATTGCGGCCTCCTAGCGGCCTCTTTCCCAGAGGACCAACCGTGGGCCCGAGATAGACGTTTGCGCCTTTGCCTTTGAACTCCTGACCCAGTGCCACAGCGCGAGCGTGAAAGAGTCTCTTGTCCCATGTCGCGCCGGTACTGATACCGGCAGGGAATGCCGTGACGCCATCTGTCGATGCGACACCAAGGGCTGAATCCTGGAGGCAGAGCTGAGGGAAGCCGAGTCGAAGCGCGCTACCCGTGTTTCCAACACAGGGTCCTGCTTAGATCAGCGAAGTTACAACTCACAAAAGGAAGATCTTACCCATGTACATGCCTACTCCGCCCGTGATGTTTGCCTTCTCGGCTAACGTCATCTGGGAGACCAGCTTCTGAGCCCTGGCATAGCTGTCCTGCCAGGACTGGCTCCATCCGCCATGAGGACTTGGATAGTACGGGGGAGCAATGTACCCATCGGGAACAGCATCCCTGGGCTGCACGACACCCGCATAGCAAGGGGCCTCGAAGAGGCCCAAGGCAAGCGAAAGCCAAACTATGCCGGTGCTAAGTGCCATCCTGGATCAGTTTGACCAGGCGCCGAGTGCCGGGACGAAGGGGTGCGGGCGATTTGACCCCAGAGGAATCCGGGGAAGATATAAAGCATCAGACTCCGTTCTTCATCCCTGGTCGCAACTCTCCTTGCTTTTGCCTCCCCCGTAGCATTCCCATTTCCAAGAGCCCACATTGCGACGCGCGGGCGGGGAGGTTACCCTTGAGGTGAATCTGGGTAGCCACAATGGTAGGTCAGAAGATAGCCCAGCAGATCAGATGTAGTTGACGGCCATCCTGTTTTTGGCGCACTCGCATGAGTGTGAGTGGCATCCTGGCTCTTCGATTCGCCAGCCCGAGACGGCATAGAGATTGGGACACTGAACCCGCTCCCGATCGGGAAGCGAGAAGCCGCATCGACGATCATTTTATCAGCATCATTTCCGCTGCAGCTCCCATCCAAATCTTTCACCGGCCTGGATTGAGGTGACAGTGTCGTTCATGGTCTCTTGTGAAAGATAGTGGAGGCAGCAATAAGCGCGGTAAGGCGGGGAACCATGTCGTTCACCGTTGCGATTTGATCAGAAGATCTCGCGGGCAGCCGCCAAGCAGCGTTGACAACTACCGGCCCGTCTTGGGAGCCATTGCAAGGCACCGTTCGGCCGTTGGTTTGTGCCGGCGGGGAGGTTATGATCTGAATCGCCGCGCAACTGTCGCTGGTCTTGGTGGCACCTACTCAAGACGCGTAACGAGCACCAAGCAGCATGCGCACCCGAAATTGGACGAGAATCCACGCATGCGACAAGACGAAGTTCGAGCACAGTTGGCAGGGTTGCTTGTATGGGTTCGGCGCAACACCTCAATCGAGTTAATCCGCCAAGCACCTCAAAGATGGGTTTCTGAAGAAACTCGCTTCGATGCAGCGAGGTGCAGAAGAGGCCTTGCATGGAGGGTTGTATCGAGAAGACGCGGGGAGCGGGACGATGCATGTGATCGGGAGATGAGGGTTGAGCCTCGATATCACTCACTCAATTAGGGAAAGAGCTTCCCTCCATCATGCGCACCACCGACCGCAGATTAAAACCCGCCCGGGAAAGCGACGAAATTGCAAGCGATCAAGATGCAGTTGGACCCAAAAAAACCGAGCAGAGGGACAGTGATCCAGATCGTGCAGCCATGTAACGCAACACGGCCTCGCTGCGGAATGCAGAGAAGGACGGACGCCCCCTTTGCGATGGAGTCTCAGTGCTTCTAAGAATCCAGTGCAGACAGGTCGTGGGGCCCAGCCAAGTCGATCCCACAAAGTTTCTAGAAGCATGTTCCTGCCAGGAATAACCAGGTTCTGCCTTCGCATTGATACGCCCGCGAGTGTGGAGTCGTGAAACTTGGCAAGACGCCATGGTCTCACCAGCCTGCTTCCCGTCTGGCTAAGGCACGCCCTGGGGAAGATAGGACGAATCTTGAAAGTCCCAGGGTTCCTCTTCATCACGAACCAGTTTCCTGATTCGGTTCCCTTCATGATAGCTTGTTCATATGAAGGACAGGAGGGAGAAAATGTCGGAAAAGATCAAAAACGAGACACCAGCTCGTAAAGGGGGTGTCTCGCTCGCTCCAGGCGATGGCCACCTACTCCGTATTGTTAGCGCATCCCTCCCAAAAAAGCCAAGATGATACCCAACCCGGTGCTTGTCTAATGGATATATAAGACAGCCGGCTTAAGATGGATCTCAGTTTCTCGTTGTTGCTCTGCACCCCACCGACATTCATTTGGATCACCAGGTCTTCCCAGGGAACGCACCAGTCTGACAAGATGAAGGGCCACTTGCTCACTTGCCTTACCGCCTTGGCTGGCACCTCCCTGGCATCGCCGTTTGCGGAGAGACGAGGTAAGCCGCATCTTTGGCCGGAATAATCACTCTCTGACACGCCGACAGCTCCTGTGACGACAGCTCTCCTCAACGATTTCCGTCTGTACGCCCAGTATGCCGCATCGCCTTTCTGCAACGAAGTGCCTGGCGTGGCCATCAGTTGCCCTGGCACCTTCTGTCCTCTCGTTATGACCAACAATGCCACGACAGTAGCCGCGTTCAAGGGCTCCTTGTCCGACATTAGGGGATTGGTTGCCGTCGACCACCAGAAGCGTGCCATCGTTGTCAGCATCAGAGGATCTGTCTCAGTCCGCAACTGGATCACCGAGTACGCCTAACTGGTAGCCTCTTCCATATCGATGTCCACTGACTGTTACAGCTTTCTCTTTGCCCAGATCCCTTGCAGCCTCACCCTCGGCTGCCTCGTCCACACCGGATTTATGGCCGCCTGGAAGGAGATTGAAAAGTCCGTCCTGGCCGGCATCAAAACGGCCAAGACAGCCAATCCATCCTACCCTCTTGTCATCACCGGCCACTCGCTGGGTGGCGCCGTAGCGACCATTGGTGCCGGCTACATCCGCCGCTCTGGCTACCCCATCGACATCTACACCTTCGGTGCCCCCCGCGCTGGAAACTCGGTCTTTGCCAAGTTCATCACCAATCAGGCGGGCAACGAATTCCGTGTGACCCACGCCGCCGACCCAGCTGCACGCCTACCACCCATCGTCTTCAACTACAGGCACACCTCGCCCGAGTTCTGGCTGCCCAACACCACCCCGAATCCCGCCGACGTCCAGGTCTGCGAGGGCATTGCCAACGTCAATTGCAACGCCGGCACCACCGGCTTCAACCTTACCGAGCACTCGCTATACTTTGATCAAGTCAATGGGTGCGGCATGCTGGACGGTACCCCCTGGAGGAGGAGGGACCTGCCCGATTCCGAGATTGCCAAGCAACTTGCCGAGTGGGTTCTCGAGGACAAGCAGTTTGCTGCGGCTCTGCCGGAAAGCGAGAGGCGGACGGGTTAGGTCTGGCGCGGCTAATGATGAAGTATTATGATGTGATGGTAGCTCGACCTGGGATGGATGGAATTGTATGATATGGCTGGCACTAGGCCCTCTGGAAGTTATATGGTTATCTGTTCAGCCCAAAGACACCTTTGGGAATGCACGTGTGAACTAGGTTCTAGACACATCACCGTCATCACGCTAGAATGAGCTCATCCAACTGCCATTACGATAGCACGGTGCCACCTAGACAATAAATGTACACCGCTACAACACCAAACGACACATAAGTAGCGGGGGCAAGGTCCCCCTCAGTGGGCCCATCAGGTCAGTCCCAAGCACATCATCCGAAGAGTGACAAAAAGAAAGAGATGCCATTGACCCTAGTTATTGACGAACCACCCGCCCAGATTGATTGACCGACCGATAGCCCAGTTCCCAGTTTGTCCAATAACGCCATTCGCTGTGTATCTGAGCCTAGCCTAGTAGTGTTGACAGAGTAGAGTGAACGAGAGAAAATGAAAAAGATAAAACCAGCAAACAAACTTGCAGATAGATAGATTCCGCTTCCCAGCTGGCTGTCCGCCGGTCAGGGGAGGGGAAGGTGACCTCGTGCAAACCGTGATGACCCCGCTGAGCGAATGAGAGACAGCGCACCCCTTCATTCCGCCCGTTCTTTGAACTCGGCTTTGTGTTCCGTGCAAACTCTCTGCTTGCCCCTAGCTCATATCCCCCACTGGGTATCAATCCAATCCTCCCCACAAGCCAGCCGACTCGGCCCAGGTGCTGTTGGTATTGCACCCTCTCTGAGTCAGCGTCTTCTGTAGTCCCGGCAATCGATTCATCGTCGGCAACCCCATCAGATGTAGATTCTCTAGTCGGTCTTCCAATGTGATCCCCCATCTCCATCTCCCCCAAGGTACAGCTCAAAAGCGTATAGCCCCATTGTGGCCGCAATATTGACCCATCGCCAGGGGTTGCCACCGGCGTCACCGGCTCGCAGAGTCCACCCAACATCATCACCAGTGTTTGATACGGTGAAATGTTGCAGAAGCAGGCTGGTGTATACTGCAATCAGCATGGACGGCGAGAACCAGCTGAGAAAACCTAGTAACCGGTTCGCGCCGTCGGAATCATCAAAGCTTGGCTCCTCCATGAGAGCCCTCGCGCCCGATTCCCTCACTGCAGGAATTATCCTGGTGGCGCAATAGAAAACGATGATTCGATAGGTGAGCGAGATGATTACGCTCGGAGTGATGGTTTGAAATGCAGCGTAGAGAAACTGGAATGACGAATCGACGGCCGAGGGCAGACTGCTGAGCATGTGCATCAGTGTCGAGTATGATGCCATGATGATTGGGGGTAGGGGTGGGAAATCAGGTTGCGAAGCTGCCGCTGCCTCTGCTGCGGCCGCCGCTTCAGGCGATGGTTGGTAGTCGGTAAAGATTTGGTAGACGCAGAGGACAATGTAGGCAAACAACAGTGAAGACTCGACAGGGTTGCCCCGCCCACTCCCGATGCCGAAGGCGCAGAGAAACACGGCCGATGTCATGATAACGCCAATGAGTGTGGCGTCAAGATTATTGATCTGCGGGAAGCGTGCCACCCGCCACAGGAAGTACACGGCGCTCGAGATGATGGAACCGGAGAAGACAAGTAGGATGATCTACACATTTTTAGCAACGGACCTTCGAAGAATAGGCGTATCGTATCCACTTACCACCCACGTATCACTCCTCCCACGGTTCACCAGCCACCTTGTAATCTGCCCAGCAGCCTGGATGACAAGCAGACTGCAGAAGCCCTCGAGGAGCTGAAAGACAGGGCTCGAGTAACTTAACATGTTGTCCCAGCCGCCAAGAGCAATGGTCTCGACAACGCCCTGGTACCCGAAGAACCAGTCCCACCACGTTGTCGCCTTCGTCCTCCCCATGACCTGAGAGATGGTTCGCGCGACCCATTCAGTGCCGGCGTCGACCGAGAAGCGGTTTAACGACCATATCAATAAGGCGGGGATAACGACCCATTGCGACAGACCGATCAGGTTTTTAAAGAACCAGCGCACACGCGACCGCTCGGGGGTCAGGAGCTTGCTAGTGCTATAGAATACGTAAAAAAGAAAGAGAGATAGCGAATAGGCCAGTCCAGCATCCCGTCCGCCGACATCGAATGCGATGGGAATCGAGAGGACGATGCTCAAGAGGAAGACCGCGCTTGAAAAGGCGCTGACGAGCCACATGTTTGCCGCGGGCGATTCGTGTTCGCCCGCTGCCTCGTTTCCGTCACACCGTACACAGAGGGTCCGATGGCTGTCTGGAGGGGGAGGGGTTACGTGATCGGGGGAGGGGGCGATCGAAAGCGGTGACAGGGTTTTGCGGCGGCCACTGTACGAGGAAATGGCTGTCGCGGGGCTCAGCCTCGGTTTCGCTCTGGACGACAAGCTGTTCGGTCGGGGTCCCGGTGCTCGATAGTTAGCTAACACAGAGGTGAACCGGATGGCAAGGCTGAGAGGCAGAGTGGTTTGCCTATCAGGCAGCCTTCACTTCGACTCGTTAACAAGCGCTTCCAGGTTTTGCAGGGGACTGGGCTGGGCGGAAAGATGCAGAGGCGATGACCGGTGGGCGTGTCGGGAAGGGGGTTCGGTCAGGATGTCGATCTCCGGAAGAGCTGGACCGGGAAGGCTTGTGAATTGCAAAGTGCGTCGTTTTTTTTTTGGACTTTGGAGGATGCACACAGGGTCCTGCCAGCCCTGTCTTGCCCAGGCGAAATTTTGGGCGAGTCCGCAATTATCTTCACGTGTTCAGATCAGTGCTGCATCTCGTCATCGGCAACTGCCGGTCGGGGGCATCGATAAGGCGATGGATCCACCGCGAGCTGGTGGTCAGCACAATCAACCACTTCGTTTCGACGTGCCTGGAAGAAACAACAAGCAGAAGCTGCTGCTGGGTGGCTAGGAAATGTTATCATCACGTCCCGTCGCGTTGCATGATTGATTGATCCAGGTACGTGACCCATGCAGCTATGCCCTTGTTCAGGCTCGGCATGATGGTTTGCTGCATAAGCTGCCCTCAAGCATGTGACAGCCAACGGAACTGCCGCGCGTAAATTGCTTCCCCAACTGTGTGAGCTCGATGACATTCTTACGGTGATTTTTACCCGTCTTATTTGCATTCCGTGATTGTAATTAGCAAGGTCCAGTTTCTTCCATCTGCCCATCTGAACAGATAGCCTCTTGGACGACAAAGCCGAGCAAGCTTCTCCTTCTTTTATGCCAAGGCTTTGGTACGGCTGTAAACAAGTGTGACCCGCCGGGTCACGAAGACATCCTCACCTCGCCAACCCGATTTCTGGCGAGCCATCAACTTTCAGTCAGCTCCAGACGAAACCAATGCAGTCAGTCCTCAATTGACTCGAACTTCACGAACCCCTCACACCCCTCACTATTCTCCAGGACTCAATAACACCCCACCTTCTGGATTCAGAGCAGGAAGCAAATCTTACTGGCTCGCTTATGGCAGCACAGACTGATGACGTCGAGGCTTGAACTGGTCAGCATCACGGAGAAACTGATCCGATGATGGCCGCCGGAGTCAGTATTCCGAAAGGCGCATGGTAGGTTGCTTCCCATGCCTCTGGGCAAGATACAGGGTGAAAGGGAAAGGGTTGTAAGGGCATGGCGAGGATTCCCGGACCAGCGGATTAGCGGATCATGGCAGCTGCGGTTCAGTCCAACAACAGCCAGCGCGGCGGAGGTGTTGTCATGAACTTTAGAGGGCCGAAGTAACTGACTAGTTATAGGTTGCTCATTTTATACACAACGCCCCCTGTGTTCAATAAACAAGGACCCATCGCCTGATGATGCCGCCTCCTAAGCACCCAACCCAGAGTCTCGGGTCGCAGGAATCAAAGTGACACGCTCGAACCAGAATCTCGGGTAAAGATGCCACACTTGGGATACGCTTCTCTTGCGCAAGCCAGGCCCTGATATACCACCGTGGTTAGTGCGGCTTCTACAGGGCGTTGTTCTTCCTGCCCGATTCTTGCCTGCTCTGCACGGGTGAGAAAGTCCCCCAAAGCCTGCCTAAGGGCATTACACTGACAATGACAAAATCCCAGCCCGATCACAAGCATGGCCAAAGACACCCAGCAGAATGCCCTCTTCTACTTGATGCCGCTGAATGACTTAGCCCGCAAAGCAGTCAGCCTTCCCTGAGAATCGGGGCTTCGCCTCGCAGTCCCCGACGGGAATACTAGCATTCGAAGTTGGATTCCACGTTTCGCCGACTCCTGGTTGTGTTCTTGCCAGAATCGGCCGGCAAGGCGAGTTGGTTCTCCCCAAGAAGAGCATATCTGGTGTTCATTTAGCATTTGAGATGTATCCTGAAACATTAATGTTGCTTTTCTCAGTGAGGTCATCGAAAAAAATCATCGGTTATTGTCGCGAGCTCTGACGGTGTTTTCGAGGGTGATTGTGTTCTCGGCTATGGCAGGCCTACGATATTGACATTGGAGGATACCAGTTTCGGATTCTGTGGCGACAGGGATCACCGGAGTCGTTAGGGATCTCGCTATTCAGGAGTATCAAAATGCTCTCGTGCAGCAGGTAGGCAGTGAGTTCCGATCGAAACTGGATCGGTGAAGTCAAGCTTGCCGACCCGCACCCCCGGACTTAACCTCACTCGCGAAGCTCCGGGCGTAGAAAGGGATTTGATTGGATTGAGCTATTATATTACTGTCTACAAGGCCACCGACAATTTGGCAGGCAACGCCCTGAGGCGGACAAGTATCACGATAGCCCAGGGGCTTGCAACTTCGCACGACGGCACCTTGACGTCTTTCAACGCCTCGAGCATGTAAGCGATCCCCCATCGCAGCTGTAACTCTACTCCCTTGCTGGCCACTGCGTTAGAAAGCATAGGTGGGTAATCAAGTTCCTCGGCTCTCATCACGCTCGCTCGCGCCACTGAAAGACCGCGGCTCGAACAGACGGCCTAGTGGCGCTCGAGAAGATTCTTTCGGCACTGGACTGCCTAGTCGCCAAGGGCATATACCGCCGCGGCGTCAAACCTGAACAATATTCTCTACATCAACGAGCGGGAACACTTCACCTTCCAGCTCGCCGACGTTGGCCTCCCAAGGCAGTATCAACATGGGTTGGAAATCGAGCGGGGATTCTACCAGTTGGCGCCTGAGGTGTTCTCAGGAAATCCCTCCGAGGGCCCGGAGGTGGATTACTCCGATGGTCGATGTGCCGCCCATTGTTGCTGTACCGAGCACTCCCAAAGGTGACGTCGGTATAATTGAGAGAGAGGGTGAACAGAGATACGAGCGTAGGCTCAGAAGGAAGTTTGGTGAAATTGCAGCCTTGCTTGCTATCTCTATCTCAACTCGCATCATCCGTGTACTGCGGGTTCGTCTGCTGGGGGTGTGGGACACTCTGTTCGAAATTCTACAAGCCTGGCGCCTGCAAATACCAGTGCCGCTTCCATGATGGATGTTGCATGTTTGCGGTGTTGACGCGCTCGTAGTCTGCATGCCTCATCTTACCCGGAAGCCGCCGGAGGATCCTCTCACTGCGTCATACCAGAGGCATATACTTCTCTGCACGCCTGTAGGTATCCAACAGCAGCACAAGGCGAGCGGTGCTTGCGCCGCGTTGTCAAATGACTCGTATCGAGTTTGTCCCGGGAAGGATCGGAGGCTACCTACCTAGGTAGATATGGGCCCAGCCATGCATTCCGTGTCGAACCCTCGCATTATCCAGAAGCCCAACGCCTCATCTGTTATGGTGTGGATGACAAAGGCCGAAGCCCTGAGAACGATCTGACTCGATAAGCATTTACCTTAACCTAGTCTCGCACCGTCTGGCGCTGACTGGTGTCTTCGCCCTGTTCTCACCAAGTGGACCAGAACATTTTTAAGCAATCCGTTAGATGGCAGCCAAAAAAAAAAAAAATGGGACTAATAGCAACTCTTCAGCAGACCATAGAGCACAAAGTTAGTGTACTCTCCCGTGCCTCAATCCAAGGTAGTGGAAAACCTATCCCGGCCCCCGCCCGGACCCGGGTCTCGTGATTTGTTCCGCCGATCCCGCCCTGTCCGAGTGCCGGGTTTAAGTGGTCTAGAGTCTCCACGTTGCCTCGATGCTAGGTCCCCGGGGCCGCATGTTCAGCAGCCTCGGTGGCAAATATGTGAGTCCAAGTGCCCAAACGGATCAACACCCGTGCCGACGCTGCCCGAAACTCCTGATCAGCAATGTTCAAGAACGACTGGAGAATCTTCCGGGGTGTACATGCAATCAATGGCCGCACATCATGGGGGGCTTGAACTGGGGCCACGTAAGTTGTATTTGTATTATTCCCAGTGGTGCATTATGTCGCGTATGCGCGCAAGGCTGTCCTCTCTGTGGTGGAGGCCATTATTCAGGGGGTGGACAAGTTGTTTTTTGTAGAACTTTACTCCCCCCCCCTTTTTTTTTTCTTTTCTTTTTCCCCCCCTCTCCTGTTCTTGGACGGCTCTGCTTTGCTCAACTTGCAGCCTCACTTCCACCCTACTCTCTCTTCTACTGGTAAAACAACTCACGGTGTTCGGGCACATATCCTGGAATTGCCTCGAAAAAAAAACTTAAATTGGATGTTGAACAAGAGTAGACTAAAACGCGCTGTAGTCGGGCGTGTTATGGCAAAGGGGTTTGTGGCATGTGCTCGATGGGTGAACCGGGGCTATTCCGAGTTGCAGGCCCACAAATCCCGCATCTACATACACCGGGACACCGAGAGAACATGACGTGTGGGTATTTTTTTGTCCGGGACTTTCGGACGAGCCATTTATTTGCCAAAACAGATTCTGCTTCTTCCATTGACCGTCGTGCCAGTCCAAGTGTCACACCCGACACCCGCCCCGTTGCTACCTGCACTACTACACGCTCATGTTCCCTACCACTTACACGGTGCAGGCTGTCTGTCTGTCCGAGCTACCTATCTAGCCGAGAAGGAGGAGCGACAGAAAAATGAAAACACCCGACCTGCGCCACCTCACAGCATCCAGGGCAAGTCGAGGGTGTCAGCGGACCTTCCGAGCCCATATACCTAATGTAACACAGCAGGCAGGAAAACTGGGGGGGGGGGAGTGGTGGGCGCGGAAGAGGGGAGGAGTTCAATTCAGCTCGTGGCTGAACCACAATACCACCGAAAGACATGAAGCCGGAAATTGCCTGTTGATTGTTGCTTGTTGCACACCCAACAGCCAACAGCGACCGATGGAGGTGGTAACCTAAATGAACCCGCCGAGACAATTTTGATTCGGGGAGGTGAACTGCAGCCGCCCAGGTTCGTTTCCACCAAACCAGGGAACTCAAACTTATCCCCGTGTCGCATTGCATTGCAGTTTGCAGCAACCGCGCAATAACTAGCTACACCGCCGAGAGAAAGGAAGAAAAGGCAACCGGACAGGGAGGATACCTAGGGTGGTAGCAAGGGACTCTAGAGAGCAGACCTGGCCTCGTCATCCGCTGGTCATTCATGCCCCTTGTCTCCGACGAGGCTGAAGCCACGCGCAAGATCCATCGTCCAACCCCTGCACAGATCGGGAGATGACCAGCGCGAACCCCCCAAACGAATGCGGCATCAGTGCTCCAAGCTCCAAAAAGGCGCTGCCACGAGTTTACGAATCTTCGTAAATCATTTCCCTCCTTTGCAGTTGGGTAATCGCCCCCGACCCCCCAGCAGTTCGGGACGAGGCGAAGGGTGGCAAAAGGGAAATACTAAAAAAAAATATCGAGAGTTGCGTGGTCAAGTGGTGTGATGAAATGGGGAGTTTGATCTGCACACGAGAACGAAAAAGCCCAATCAATGTCCATGGGAGGCTGAACGGGATGATGAGAGAGGACAAAGACGAGAAAAGAAAAGAAAGGGTTAAAAAAAAAGGGAAAATCAGGATTTGACGACCTAGTAACCTAATCCTCCCTGCTTTCACCCCAGAATTGTGATTGATTGATGATGCATCCAAAAGGGTAAGATGAGGCCTCAACCATCGCTGGCTCCCTCAACTCGAGGGTGGATGGGCGGATGGCGACCTGATAGGGCTGCATCTCGCCTATGTCACCGGATTGTGGGCTAGAAAATGGCGAATGGGCTGTCGCGCTGGTTGGGTATGGGGAGATGGCATCTCGAAACTGTTTTGCATTCGATCCTCGATCTCTTCCCAGATGGGAGCGTCGGTCAAAGGAGAGCGGCAGATGCGGTGAAAATTGCTCTGATTCTGTCCCCTCTCTTCCCCGGAGCGGGGGCCAAGAACAGGTGAGCAGAAGCTAGCAATGTCGGCGAGGGGGAAGTCGGTGGCTCTCGAGCTATGAGTGGGCGTGGTGCCCGAAAAGGTCAAAAGTGAGGCGGACCGCGGGGTTCATGAGCACTAGTCACTCGGACACACTCGCAGCACTCCAATGTTGCATCGTAGCTCTGCAGCTCGACCTCTCAGTGGCTGGATCTCAATCTGGCGGTGTGTGGGCCAGGAAAGGATACTTGGTGACTTTTTTTGGACGGCAGAAGCCTCTCTCTGCAATCATAAACACGACTGGGACCCAGCCGAGGGGGAGCGTCTTTTCCCAAACATAAATAAGGGCTCCTCTTCTGGGGCCCTCAAACTCGGGGTGCCGGCTCTTTAGACTCTCAATCAACGGTTCCGCACCTTGTCCGAACCCGAAACGCACCAGAGCAGCATGTCGTCCACATCAATGAATAAGTACTGGATACCCCACTTGGACATCAGCAAAAAGGTCATCACCCAAGAGATCCAGTGTTACCTAGGGCCTGAGGCTACCGTAAGGCCCTATACTTGCGAGGTACCAAAATCATGACCGGCCGAGCGTGAGCCCGGCTGACTGTACATGTTCGTTTTGCAGGGAGAAGCCGGCTTTCTTATCACGACACCCGGACCATGCTTGACAGATGTAAGCTCGGACGAGGGCGGCTGCCTTATGGTGCATGAGACTGACTTTCTGCGTCCAGGAGCAGATTGACGACCTTTGCGTCAAGTCCAAGGAGATGTGGGAGAAGCAGGCGGCTGCCCGAGCGTCTGGCAGCTCATCTAAGCCTTTGAAACGACCGCTCCACCAACCAGTGGTAATTTTCAAAGCTGGATCGTCGAGGCGAAGGAAGGACGACCGCCACCGCAGCAGCGGGCAAGACGACAGGCGTCGATGAGAGACTCGGGGATGCATAGGCCCGAGAGGAAATTGTTGGATAGGACTGCACCATGTGTCTGGAGGGGATGTTGCATAGAGTCTGCTATGCACCAGCATAGCGGACCAAGCCACTAGCTGCCGGGCCGTGACCGAGGTGGAGATGGCGAAGGAGTGGTGGTCGTTGGGGGACGCATGGGGGGAATATTGGATCGGTGGAAGCATGGCAGCGTTGATTTTGGAGACCGACCAGCGATATTGCGCCAGCTGGCGGTGCGTGAGCCCAATGGTCCGCATTTTCCTATCTTCGGCGGATAACTGCATACACATGTCGGGTTGTGCATACAGAGAAGGGGGGGGTGGCTAGCCGGGTTTTGAGCGGTCTGCCAAAAACAGCCCAATTGCATTCTTCATCCGGAAACCGTGCATTCCCGATCCGAGAGTTGTGCCGTCCTGAGCCAGCGTCTTTGGTGACAAAGTTCAGAGGGCGCATCGATTTCGTGTGGTATTCTTGCAGTGGCTGATAAGCTGCAGCGTCCGAATGGCCGCAACCGACCTCCCGGGATATTTCAGCCCAATCAACGCAAGTGAAACACAGTCGGCAAACCTCAGTCGTTGGCTAGACTTCATCCCATGACGCGCAGGCGGCAGTGCCGATACGGCCGAGTCGCGTTGCGGTAGGGGTGCCGCGACATATGCCGTTGCACTCAGTCGGAATGCTGCCTCATGCCGCCAGACGTTTCGAGTCGAAGCTCAAAATTGCACTTCCGATGGAGGGGCGGAACGAGGATTTGTCCGTGGGTGTGTGGTAACTGGTAGATATGCTTCTGTCTCCCAGCCCCGACGACATTTGCTGGTGAGCTGGACCGTGAGGCACGCATTAAGTCTATCTCCGGGACCGTAGCAGCGCGTCCGAGGGAATATCGCCACTTGCTCTAGTCGTCCGAGACGCCATCTCGCTCACGGCTGCCTCGTATCGCTGCACGTCAACACTGCCAGCCGACCACACCAGGAGTGCTTGGACGTGCACGCTCGACGTCCTAGTGCCCGACGCTCCTCTGCCGTTGGTGATGGATTTGATGTAGCCGATAACATTCACCCATTCTCCCACGCGCGTCTGCTTTGGCCCGAGACAGTCGAGGAGCAGGTCCACGTTGACTAGAGCACGGGTTGGCATGACATCCTCGGGCCTATGATGAAGCAGCTCCAGAGTGGCCGAAACTGGACTGTAGGAAGCAACACTATTCTGCGTATTAGCATTCAAGACGGAAATAAGGCGTCAATAGTAGGCTACGTGACGGGCATTCGGGTCAATGATAGATCCAAGCTTGTTGGAGAGCTGGATGCGATGCACGTGTGAGAGCTGAGGAGTTCAATGAGGGCTAAGATGAAAGCCCTCGCACGGTGCTCACCATCCAAGAAATCTCACTTTTTCGCCAACTTCGGTTGACGGAAGTGATGAAAGGAGATAGAGCCGCGAAGCTGGCGGACCATTGGACATATTGACCAACTCACATTGCGGATCTCTTGCGACTGCTGCAGGATTTGCTGCCCTTTAGTCTCACCTTCAGCTCCGCGCGGGGCCTGTCACGCACTATGAGCTGCTGGCTTAGTCAACCCCCGCCAGGCGAATCACATGATGTCCGCGGGTGAACTCCGGCATTTAGTGGCTACCGCAGCAGGACGACGCTAGCCTGTCATCTGGTTTGGGAGATCTTGCTGGAACCTGTAAACGACTTGCATCATACTCGACGATAGAACTCGTAGACGGCCTGTGCCATCATTCGGTAAATTCTTCTCTGGCCTCCGACCTTCCTCAGCCCATCATTCACTACTTCAAAGTCCGACTGCCTGCGTCGGCTGCCAGAGGACGCCTAGCGGTGCGTGCGAGGTTTGGTCAGGCTGCGACCCCGCCATCCTAGGGGAGGCGTCATCACTCAACTTGGTCACCTGCGCACTAGATCCAACCTTGAGCATTCTCACCAACCGGCTCACTACATTCAAGTCCTTGCTTTTAACTCGAAAAATACGCAACCATCGCTATGTCTGGATGGTGGCCCAGCACCCTCTTTGGCGGTTCCGCCGCCGCGAAGCGGAAAGATAGCCCCAAGAATGCCATCCTTGCCCTGCGATCGCAGCTGGAGATGCTACAGAAGCGCGAAAAGCACCTCCAAAACCAGATAGATGAGCAGGATGCGTTGGCGCGGAAACATGTCAACACGAACAAGAATGGTATGTCGACGTCTGCCCAGGATCCTGAGATGGTTAGCTAACCTTGGTGGGCGCGATAGCGGCGAAGGCGGCACTGCGACGCAAGAAACAACACGAGCACTCTCTTGATCAGACTTTGGGCCAGATCGGGACCCTCGAGCAACAGATCAACGCTATCGAGTCGGCGAACATTAACCGGGAAACACTTGCCGCGATGGAGAGGGCAAGTGAGGCTATGAAGGCGATACACGGGAAGCTCACACCAGAGAAGGTCGACGAGACCATGTACGTGTTCTGCCTCGCGTCCGGGGCGCTGGCTAACGGGCTTGCAGGGCAAAACTTCAGGAACAGAACGCGCTCAGCGAGGAGATTGTGGATGCTATCAACAACAACAACATGTTTAACCAAGTTGACGAGGCGGATCTCGAGGACGAGTTGGATGCTCTCCGCCAAGAGGAGTTGGATCAGAAGATGCTGGAGACTGGGACTGTGCCCGTTTCAGATGCAATCAATCGGCTGCCAGCTGTTGGAAAGACGGAGCGTAAGATTTTTCGAACCCAAGTGCTGATTCGAGGCTGACGGTGTGTAGCGAAAGGGAAGGCACCGGCGATCGAGGAGGATGACGAAGAAGCAGAGCTCAAGAAGCTACAAGCCGAGATGGCCATGTAAGGACGAAGTCTTGGCGAAGGTCGTTGGGCCGAGGGATGGCTATCGGGACAGGGGTAATGGGACTGCATTGCAATCTTCGTTTGCTTTGCGGGCGGACAACTGCCGGGTGGTCGCGAATTGGACTGGGGATTCCAAGGACGACGGGGCAGAGGGTTACGTGGTGGATGTCATTCGTCTGTGGATTGTTACGAGACACGGTCCTTCGAACCTTTTCGAGTACCATGGTGGCGCTGGCGTTTTGAGGGTCACATATGCATTTCCAGAGGAGTGAGGTCGCGCAGGACCATGTCGAACTAGATCAACCACCACATGGCACTTCTGCAATGCAAAGCGTGCGGCTCTGTCATCCTCCCGATATCTTCTCCCGGCTTTCCGCTGTGAGGAGTTTGCGGGAGTTCGTGAGCTGCACGAGCGTTGGATCCACTCTGTCGACTTGCCTGAGGGTCATGCGATGGAATGACCAGGGCAGGTGTGCAAGGTGTGGTCTTCACCGCCGTTTGTCATGGACTGTCATTGGAGCCTTTCCGCTTGGCCTTTGACGGATTCGGCTTGGTCAACTTGCTGTTTGGCGTTATCGAAGGCGACCCGTTCGGTGTGGAGATCTCGATTTTTTTTCCCCAGCCTCGTCAACGCCTGGGCCGGCGAGACGAGGCTGGGTACAATGAGCCCCGCTTCGCTGTTGCTCCAGTTGCTCCTCGGATTGGATGACAGATGGCTAGGAAGATATTTGACGATGTTATGAACAGTGTTCCCATGGTTGATCCAGTCATGGCAATCTTTCCCGGGGTCCGCTGGAATCAGCTTTGATTGCAATTGAGTACCTGGTACAGGATCTACAATCAAGTCAGGGTGAGCCGGCAGGTACAGTGACCTGCACCTTAGCTTTCTTCACCGCATAATTTTGTCTCACGAATGCTCCGGGATGTGCTGGTTATCATCGCCTGTCGATGCCTAAGGTCAAGTGCAGCATTTGACCGAGGCAAGTAGTAATCGTTGGACACCAGTGTCGGCCGTCACCAACCTCACTGCTAATTTCATTTTCCTGGGCGAGGCTGGTGACGAGCACTGTCACTCTTAGTGCAATTTGCAAAGAACCCATGGCGTCTGGGGTATGAAGTCCCCGACGTTCCTCCAAGCGCTGTTAGCTCGGGACATCGGAAGTGGGTCGGAGCGTAGCGCAAATCCACTAGCGGTCAGGCAACTTTTCGTTCCTGCCCTAACAGTCGAAAATCACACAGAGGTTTGCCTCGTCATTCGACAATGCGTTATTTCCCTCATGGTCAGATGTCACAGGTCAATCTTCGTAGTAAGCCGTGTATTTGGAGGGACGGCGAATCGCCGATGGGCCGCAAAGAGCTCAATGGAAAATTTCGCTGGTCGCTTGTTCGCTGGCCGCCTGCCCCACGTACCGATTTCGGTTTCGCTGGCTAGGTCCAGTTGCCGTAGCGGTTAGCAAAACATCCCTGCCTGCATGGATCTCCACAAACGACAAGCCAAAAAACAACCACCACGTAGCTCGCGCCAGCTTGCACCATCTGCACGACCAGAGGCCGGGACGGGTGCTCCCACTTTCTTCAGTTGCATTGCCCTCTGCAAGTTCTGGCGACCAGCAGCATGGCCACGCATCCCGCAAGTGAGCCGGTACCGGTTACCATAATCCGCCATGACAGCATGCGCCCAATCCAGGCACCGGCGGGATGCCGAAAGGGTCCATTGCGCTCAATTCGAGATGACCACCATGAGAAAGCTGCGCGGAGCTCGCAATGCTGCCCGCGCCGCTGCGAATGGCCAGCGGGGGGAAGTGATATCGGCTGGTCAATCAGAAAGACGGTGCTCAGTAACGTGGTGTGTCACAGCTGCACGGCTTTTTCCTGCTGCCAATCTTTGCCGCTTGATGTCCTCTCATTCGGACCAATCTCGCTCAATGGCTCGGGCTCCAGCGCGGTATCTGCCCTATCGGTCTAGTCTAATTGCCTCGTTGGTCGTTGGGCCGCCATTCACAATTCGCTCTGTTGCATCCCCAGAGCCGTGTCCCGTCGATGCCGGCGTGCGGTTGCTCATTGCTGGCGTGCTGTCCAACCCCGTGTCGACGTGGCGCCACTGCATGTTGCGTGGGCCAATGTTTGATGGAGCTAAAAACGCCGGCCGCATTGCGTCCTCTCCCTCCGTGGGGTTGGTGCTGGTGTTGACGGGGGTCCAGGTCGTACCGAGCGGGCAGGTGGGATGCTTGCTTGTGCTCCATGTCTCTCACTCCTGCTCTGCCAAGATCCAATGCTGCTTGCTCTTTTCTCAAGGACGCCCCTCTTCCCCGTCAATCATCTCTCTCTGCACTCGTAGTTTTTACTCTGCACGTCTCTCCTGCGCGTCGGGAGGCTGAACGTGAAATTGTTTCCGCTTTTTGTTTGTGCTGCCGCAGCGCTTTCGAGACCGAGACCCACGATATCCCCAATTTTCTCAACCCCAAGACAGCTCCCGGAGTTGCCCACGTTTAACAAAAAAACGCACCCAACACACCAGCCCGCGGCCAACCACAGGACGTAACATCCGAAGGACCTGCGGCGCTCACGCACCCTCTGCATATACTATTAGATATACGTTTCGCATCCCGCCAACCACGGCCCAAGGTCCCACCTCGGTTTGAGTGGTCATCTGCAGCTTTCCGAAGGCCCGGAACGAGATAGCTCTGCATGGAGGATAATAAGAACACCCCTCAGGCCCTTACCGTCGAGATCCCCTCCGACCAGGCACAGGTTGAGGTCCCACAAGTATGAACAACCCAGATGATGTTGAGTTCTGCCCATCCCGGGCGAACATTGATTGGTCCAAGGTCCAGTGTGCCGACGTTAGTTCTATCCAGGTAACCCAATATGCGCCCGTCAAGTACTTCCAGCCGCCACCGGACTCGGAGGACGAGATTGGAGAAGAGGTAGACAACGGTGAGTTACGCGTGTCCGATCCTATAAGATGGGCCTCGCGCTGATATGTAGCATAGGTGAGGCTGCCGAATCCAAGGAGTCCTTGGAAGCCGCCCAAATGGAGACTGCCCCTCTAGACCCGGTGGTCGAGCAACAAGAGGATGATGTCGAGCCTATCGAGGAGGTAGCATCACCCACTTCGCCCACTCCGGCAAAGGGCAAGAAAGCGAAGAAGGAAAAGAATAAGAAGGGTAAGGGTGGCAAGGCTGAACCAGAGCCCGAAGCGGAGCCCACACAGGAGCCAGAACCTGAACCACAACCCTCCCCAGCCGAGGCTGAGGCCGAAGCCGAACTTGAGGAATGGTCGTCTCCGAAGAAGGGTAAGAAGAACAAGGGCAAGAAGGGGAAAGCCGTCAAGGCTGAACCCGTCGAGCCAGAGCCAGAGCCAGAGCCGGCGGCAGAACCCGAGCCACAACCCGCTCAAGCCGAGGCTGAGGCTGAACCGGAGGATGAATGGTCGTCCCCCAAGAAGGGCAAGAAGAACAAGAGCAAGAAAGAGGAGAAGAAGGGTAAGGGCAAGAAAGATAAGAACGCAAAGTCTCCTCCTAAATCCGAGGCTTCCGACGACGCTAAGTCTCCGATTGTTGCGACCAACGGCGCCGTGAGCGAAGATACCAAGGCCGAGGCATCACCTGAGGAGCCCCAGCCCAAAGACAGCGCTGCCCCGACAGAATCCGAGGCTGCGACCGCAGAACCCGCTCTTAACAAGGAGGTTGTCACCGCCGAACCGGCTGAGGCTGAAACCAAGGCTGATCTCAAGACCGCTGAACCTGAAGACCTTACCGCTGCGACAGCTCCGGAGGCAACCACAGAATCTTCTCCCGAGTCTGCTACCGAACCCGAGACACTTGCGGTCACTTCTGAGTCGCCCACAGCGGATACTGTACCGGAATCCGACAAACCAGAGGAGACTGTTGTCACCGAGTCCGCCGAGCCCGATGCATCTAGTGTTCCTGAAGGGTCTACCGATACAGCCACAGATGCAACTCTTGCTCCTGAGCCCGTTGAGCCTGAAAGCACACCTGCACCACAGTCCGAGGAGGCGGACGCCACTTTGGCGCCGGAGACGAAGCCAGAAGCCGTAGAATCTGCTCTTGTGGTAGAATCCGCGGCAGAGGTAGAAGTTGCTGAAACCTCCAAGCCGGAATCCGAAGCCCTTCCGGCAGAGGACGAAGCTCCCGCTATGGTCACACAAGAAACTGTGCCGGAGCCGGTTGACACTCCTAAGCAGGCCGAGGATGTAGTAGCGGAGGAACCCGAGAAGACAGAGGAGCCTGTCACCGCTGTTTCCAACGCCTCTACTTCAGACGAACCCGAGCTAGCGGCGACCGAAGTCGAGGCTATTGCCGACGGCACGGAGCTTGTCGAGCCAGTTACAGAGGTTGAAGCAGTCAAAGAGGAGACACCAGCGGCCGTCGAAGTCGAAGAGACTAAGGCAACTGAGCCTGCCATTGTCGAGACGGTGGCAGACGAGAAAGCTGTTACTTTAGGCGCCGCGGACGAGAAGGCTGCTTCCGTCGAGCCTACCTCCGACCTGGCCCCCGAAGCTGTCTCGGAGAACGGCTCTGAGCTCATTCCTGAGGTCGCAACTGAAGTTGTCGCTTCTGGAGAGGCGAAGGAGGAAACACCCATAACGGAGGAGGCCCAGAAAGTCGATGCGACCGCGGAACTTGCTGGGACCAGATTGCCGGCTGTCGAGCCTGAGGCCAAGACGTAAGCAGTCAAATTGCGCACAGAATTCCTGTGGCTAATCAATGTTCAGTGAATCTGTTGAAGGCGTTATTACGGACAAGTCAGAGCCCGAGGCGGACCAGAAGGTCGTCGAAGACGAGGCTAAGGTCGAGACTGTTGTTGAGACCCCCAAGGAGCCTGCAGCTGAGCCTGCTACAATGTAAGACTGGCGCTTTCTTGGCCATGAACTTGACTAATTGTTATCAGTGAACCTGTCGTAGATGACGTCAAGGCCCCCGAACCAGTGTTGGCCACCCCTGATGCTACTCCCGAGACCACCGAGGCTCCTGTCGTGGAAGAGCCTGCAACTGGCGATCCTGCGGATGATAATCTGACTATGGAGGACACTCTGGCTATCTCTGCAGAAACCACAGAGCCAAAGGTTGAAGCCGATGCTGCCACAGCTGAGCCCGTTGCGGAGACGAAGGAACCCGATACCGAAGAGCCTGTTGCCAAGGTAATTGAGGCCGAAGAGTCAAAGCCGGCTGCGGCTGAGCAAACAGAAGAGGCAGATGACACCAAACCCAAGGTTGCGGAGACAATCGAAGCACCAGTCATAGAGAAGGCGGAGGAGCCTACAGACGAGCCCGCAAAACAACTTAAGGTCGAGGCTGTTGATGCAACCGAAATTAGCAACCCTGAGCTGGCTGTTGAAACCAAGGAGTCGACTGAAACCGATGACCAGGCTAAGAAGCCGGAAGTAGATGAAGCGCCGGTTGCCGAGCCTGTCAAGGTTGAGGCTGAGGAGCCCGTCATATCGACGATCGAGGACATCTCTGAGTCTCCCGCTGCCGCTGAGGCCATGTCTGAAATAGAGGCAGTAACGGCTGCCGAAACGCCAGCGGTCGCTGAAGCTGTTCCTGAGCCTGTGGCAGAGTCATCCCAGGAAACTGACACGGTGGAATCGAGCAAGGAGGTTCCCTCCGAAGTCGAGACAAAGCCCGAGGCAGCCGTTCCTGACTCTACTCCTGTTACGGAGGCCACAGAAACTGTGCCGAACAAAGCGGAGGATGCTCTCGTCCCGGTTGCAGCCGAGGTTCCTGAAGCTGATGAAGCGGACGATAAGGAGCCAGCCAAGTCGGAAGAGGCACCCGCCGCTATTGAGACCAGACTGGCTGAGCCCGAGACTGAGACTGTTGACAAGGCAGCTGAAGTCTCTACGGAGCCTGAAGCCAAGGCGGATGGTGAAGCCGAAGCGAAGGAAGAGGTTGCTGAAGCTCCTGTTGTTGTTCCTGCTGAAACGACCGACGCCTCTGTTACGAGTGAAGAGACAACCGAAGCTGCTGCCCCTGTTGACGCTGCCGAGGAAACCTCGGAATCTGCCGAGGAGGCCACCGTTCTGGCTGATATTGCTTCAGTTGAGCCTGTCAATGAATGCACATCTGCACTCGAGCAGGCACCGGCCGCCGAGCCCGCAGCTGTTGAGGAACCCGCCGCTGTCGTTGAGGCGCTGGAATCACTGGCAGTGCCCGAACCTGCCGGGTCGCAGAAGGAGGAGCCATCTGTAGCACAGCCTGAAGTTGTTGAGAATGCTGTTGTCGTCGATGAATCCGTGAACGTGGATGCTCCAGCTGTTGCTGACGAACCCGTAGTTGCAGAACCTGTCACTACTGCGGAGCCCGAGACGGCTGAGAAGGCTACTATCACTGAGGAACCCGCGGCTTTGGAGGCTCCTACTGTTGTGGATGAGCCTATCGCCGCTGAGCCTGCCACTGAGCCTGCCACTGAGCCTGCCGTTGAACCCCCTGCTGAGGTTATGGAAAAGGCTGTGGTGGCTGACGAAGCAGAGGCGGAGACCTCAGCTGCTGTTGTAGAGCCTGAGGTGAAGAAGGAATCCGCCAAAGCACAGGACGTCGCTGAGGCACCAATTTCTGAAGCAGCCGAGGCACAGGACACGAAAGAAGAATTGAACCCTGGCGAGGAGAAGGCCGCTGCTCCGGAACCGACTGAAGTTGAAAAGCCACTGGTCGATGAGGCCACTGCCGAGACTGTTGCCGTGCCTGCTGAAGTCGAGCAGCCTGCGGCAGTTGAGAAGGCAGACGTTGCTGGGCCGGAGCCCAAGGAGACGACGGAGGCTGTCGTTGAGGATACTAAGGAATCTCACAGCAGTGCCCCTGACGCGGCCGAAGTTGCCGAAGATACCCCTGAACCCCTAAAGAAGGAAGAAACAGAGCCTATTGCGACAAAGGAAACCCTAGCAGACGAAGCGGACGAGGCCAAAGATACAGTTGGACCAATTCCTGGCGAGGAGAAGGCAGCTGAGAAGGCTAAAGGTGAGGTCCCTGAGTTTCTTGATACCCCTGGAGGTGGCGCGGAGGTGGAGGAGGGCGCGGAAAGCATTTCGAAACCAACGGAGGCGGTTGTGGATTTGCGAAGCCAGGATAGACCCGAAGCGACACTGGCAACAACAGATGATACCCCCGATGATACCCTTAATGATACCCCGGAGCCGACTGTCGCTCCTGTAATTGTACAACAAGACGAGAATAACGCCGAGGAGGCGGAGCCAGAGCAAGCTGCTCCGGTTCAGGAGGCAGCCAAAGCGTCTAGCACTGACGCTCATGGGGATGTTGAGGAGATGGCTGCTGTTCCTGAAGGTATGATATCAATGTCTCCAGTTCGGGCTTTGGCTGATCATTCTTTAGTCTCTGAGGCAGAGTCTGTCCCAGAGATAAAAACGAAGGACCCTGTGAAGGATATTCCCGCAGAATCTGAGGAAGCTCTAGAGGCAGAAAAGGAAGAGTCGCAGCCGGCGGCAACAGAAACAATCACTGCGTTCCAGCCCACCACGACCGTTGTTGAAACACCCGAAACTGTGGCTCCGGTCGAGACTGAATCTAATCTTGACAAGTCTATCAAGCCCGAACCCGCCCAGTTTGTTGAGGTGGGCGATGTCGAAGCAAAAGTTTCCGAAGCTATTGAGGGCAGCGAAGCAACTCTTGACCCCGTCCACGACGTGGAAGCAGCTGATCAAGCTGGCGCTTCCGCGATTGAGCCCAAGGTCGGAGACCCCGAGTCCGAGGCTATGACACCGGCACAACCTGAACAAACCGCCAACCCCACCGAAGAGCAGCTGGTTGACCTGGTCGATGAGAAGTCTGCCGAAACTGCTGAGCCGGTCATCAGTGCCGTCGAGGCTGTTGCAGAGTCTACTGTCGAGCCTGTTGTGGAGCTTGCCACGGAGCCTCTTCCGGAGCATGCTGTTGAGACCACTGCTGAGTCTGCAACAGCACCTGTCGTAGAGACTGGCGAGCTAGTCGAAACTCCCCAACCCGTCGAAACTATCAAAGACCTCGCACAGACTGAACCTGTTGAGGCTGTCGATCCACCAACCTCTGAGCCCGCCGTGACGGAAGAGGCTACAGAATCCTCGAATGAAGTGAAGTCAACCGAAACTGCCGAGCCCGCGCCCGTTGAGACAGCTGAGACGGCTACAGTTTCCCCAACGTCTGAGCCAGTGGAAGAGGCTGTCCAACCTTCTGAGCCAGTCGATGTTGTCCAGCCTGTGGAATCAGTTGAGGCTCCTGCACTTCCTGTTGTTGCGGATGAAACTGAGGCTATCAAGGATCCGTCGCAGACTGGACAGCTGGAAGTTTCGGAGCCAGAGGAAGCCGAAAACCTTACCGCTGTTGTTGAGGATACTCCAGCTCTGGTGGAAGATATCGCCAAGCCTATGGAGACAGCCGAACTCGCCGAAGAAGAGGCTGAGATTGAATCAACAACTTCTGAAGTCGCTCCGCCCGTTGTAGATAAGGCTCCTCTGGTTTCTGTCCCCGCCCAGGTATCCGAGCCTTCCGCCAAGTCTGTCACCCGGCCCGTCGATTCTACAGAGGAGGTCGTTGAGGCAGCGGTTTTTGAACCTAAAGAGACCGCGGGGGTGGCGTCGGAGCTCACTGAGGACGCCCAACTTGCACACTCTGTCGAGACCGACCTCAGCCAAGCCACCGACACAACTCCCTTCGCGGAGCCCGAGGCAGTGGTGCCTCCGGCTGTTGAGGACGCTGCGCCTACTATCGAGATCCCAGTTACAGAGGCGGTCGACAAAGAACCGACTGAAACTGTGCAGGAAACCACTCCTGATAAGGCTGAAGATTCTAGTTTGACCGCGGAGGTTGTCCCTGACGTCATTCCAACTCCCGAGACAGATGGGGCAATGGCAACATCCGAGCCTCAGCCCGAGACGGAGCAAACCGTCGACGCCCAGGTTCCAGCAGCTGCCGAGCCAGAGTTGAAAGGCGAGCCAACTACAGAGGCGATCATCGACCCAATGGCTGCCCCTGCCGCTATCTCCGAGGCGCACGGTGAGGAGGCTGTTCCAGAGGCTATCCCTGCCAGCAGCGACGAAAACGTCCGTAGCCTGGCTGGTGCTGCCACTGTGGAACCCAAGACCGTGACACCTGTTTCCGAGGGGTCCACTTCTGTTCCCGAGGCTGCGCTCAAGACTGCCCTAGAGACCTTTCCTGAAGTCCTTGCTGAGGATCCTATTGTCGAAGAGTCTGAACCGACCACCGAGGTTGCTACCGAAGCTGTCACTGAGCAGCCTGCTCTGGAGCCTGTCACTGCTGTTGACACAGTCGCTGAAGAAACCGCTGCTCCCGAAACCGCAACGGAGCACTCTATTGAGGAGTCTGCGCCTGCTCCTGAGGTTACCATCGAAGCTGTCACCGAGGAGCCTACTTCTGAGGAGCCTACTTCCGAACCTGTCGCCGCTGTTGAAACTGCAGCTGAGGGGTCAGTTACTCCTGAGGTTTCTCGTGGGACCGTTCTCGATTCCGCCACCGAGAAGCTTACTTCTGAGGAGTCTGCGCCAGCTCCCGAAGCATTCGTTGAAGCCATCGCCGAGGAAGCTGCTCCGGATCCTGTCAACCTCGAGGCGGCAGTTGAAGCTGGACCCGAGACTGTCGCTGAAGAAACTGTTCCCGCGGTGTCCGCTCCAGCGCCTGAGCCCACTCATGAGGACGCTGTTGCTACTGCTCCTGAAACAGTCGCTGAGGAACCTGCTCTCCAGGCCTCTGTCCAAAAGGCCACCGAAAAGTCTACGCCTTCGGAGCACGCAACCAAGGAGCCGATTGCAGTCGATGCTGTGCCAGAGGAAATTGTTCCAACTTCTCAGCTGGCTGCTGAAGAACCTGTACCTGCTCTTGAAACTTCACCCAAGGAGCCCGAGACTGCCATTGAGCGCTCGGCTCCCATCTCCGATTCTGTCGCCGAAGAGCCTGCTTCTGCGGTCCAAGTTGTTCCTGACATGAAACCCGAAGCCGCTTCTGCAAAGGATGCCACTGTCGAAGCCGAAGCAGTCTCGCAGGCAACTGATCTCAATGCTGCTGGTAACGACGAATCAAAGCTGATTCCTGATGAAGGGGCTCCTTCGGACGAATCCCCTCCGCATGACCCCGTCTCTGACGTCAACGTAGCGGAACGCTCTATCCCTGCTGTTAGCGAGACTGAGTACATTCCTCGCACCGAGGATGAAGCAGAAGAGCCCGTAGCCAAAGAGGTCACTGCTGTGGCTGAAGAAAGTACGCCGAGTGTTGACAATCAGGAACCCAACGCTGCCGAGCCAGTTGAGGTTACTGAGTCAGCTGTGACAGCCGAGCCGTCGATTGTTTCCGACAAGATTGAGGCATCCCAGCAGCCGTCGGATGCGGAACCAAGACCATTCGTTGACGAGCCTGAGCTGAACACAGCTGTACCAACAGAGTCGGGTGAGATTACTACTGTGAAAGATTCGGTTCTGGAGACAACGACTGCCAACGAGGCTGTTACCGATGATGAGGTTCAGAGGACAGTAGAACCCTTGGCGCCAGAGAGCCCGGTTCTCGTCCCCAATGTTGACCCTTCCGACGTTACTGCTCCCGCCAAGCACTCCGAGGCCCACGTCACCGACCAGACGTCTGTTGATGAGCCAGCTCAAGTCACTGAGCAAGCGCCAGCGGCCGAGGTGGGGACCATTCAGCCCACTTCGGAGACACAACTTCCAGACTCTGATGAAGCAGGTATTCCACAAGCGACATCCGAGCCCGTCGACGAGGTTGACACACCCAACATTGTGTCTCTGGTAGTTGTCGATGTGCCGATGACCAGTTCCGAAGTGATCGAGGAGGAACCTGGTGAACCAACGGAAACCGAGACAGCGGTGATTCCTGAGATTGCGCCTGTAGAAGAGGCTACTGCCAGTGCCGTGGAGCCGGTTGTCTCCGAGCATGTGCTTTCTGACCCGGTCGCTCAGGAGGCTGCCATCGAGCCCACTGTTGAGCCTGCCGCCATTGTCACGGAAACTGCCACCACCGAACCGGTCGTGAATGTTGGCGAGTCGGTCATCGAATCAGCATCTGAACACCCTGCGGAGGATCATGTTACTCAGGCCGCCGAAGATGATTCTGCCAAGGCGGTCCCCGGGACTGTTGTGGAGGCTGGGGTACCAAAAGAGCCGACTTCTGTTCAGCCAGTCGAGAAACCCATCTCCCAGGAGCCTACCACAAACGAGGCTGTCCCTGAGCAACCTACAACAGAATCAGCGATTGACATCACAGCCTCGGAGCCAACTGCAGCCGAACCTGTGGCTATCAAGGATGCTCCTGAATCGCCAGCTGCCGAACATATTACAGCCAAAGTCTTGGATGCGCCCGTCACTACAATAGCGCCCAAAGAAGCTGCCGTCGACCAGACTGAGACTGCCGCGCCAGAAATCGCAGCAAAGGACATCTCCGCAGATGCGGACTCTGAACAGCCTGTTGGCGCAGAAACTGAAACTGTCGAGACCGGGGAGGATGAACCTCGAGTTGTCGAGCCTGAAGTTCAGGAAATGACCGCGCTTATCAGCAAAGGCGCCGAATCGGATGATGCTCTCAAGGTTGCTGGAGCTGCCGTTGTTATTGGGGGGTTGGCTGCTCTCACTGGGGCTGCTGTTCACGCCCTCGCGACTCCTGATATTTCCGAAACTGTCGATGCAAAGCACGAGGATTCCCAATCTCGCAGCTTAGCTGTGGACCCTGTACTTGCAGCTGATGACGTTATCGTTCCGAAGGTTGCGGTTGAGGAGCCCAAGCTCCCGGAGATTCAAGACGCCACATCGACGGAGCCAGAGCACTTGCAGACTGACAAGGCCACCGCCGACTCACTATCTGAGGAGTATGTCATGGTCGAAGCAGTCCCAAGCCATGTCACTGACCGGGCTGCGGCCCCTCTCACTGAGGGATCAACCATCTCACTCGATGAACCCGACAAGGCAGTTGAGTCCAGTTTAGCGACCAATGAGTCGACGGCTCGAGATACTGTCTTGGCCGAAGAGCCGGTGGTGGTTGAGGCTCTTGTTGTCGACACGGCTGCTAAGGACAGCTCTGAGACCGTCATCGTTGAAGTCATGCCAACCACGGACAAGGTGGCTGAACCAGTGATTGGGGATGTTGCCGTGCCAGCGTCAGACATCCAAACTGACGACGCACCCGTCCAACTCGAGGCGATCCAGGGGGTAACTGAACAAACCGCCGATGAGCCTGTGGTTGTGTCAGCGACCGACGCCGTCCCAACCACGGTGGAGGAGGCGGAAGTTGCCGAGTCAGCTATGCCAGATATTGTTCCTCGCAGTACTGCTGCTGAGTCTATTGCGGTGTCGGGGGCTCCCGTGCTAGTCACAGCCGAGGAAGCGACTGAAGATATGCCTATTGAAGTCAACTCGGAAGTAGTCGTTCAGAAGCCGGTTTCTTTCGAACAGTCCGTGGAGGATGTTCTGCCAATTGCTGTCCCCGAACCGGAGCATGAGGCCCAACCCAACACCAAGACTCAGAGCCTAACGGGCAGCCCAACATTAACCCCTGTTCTGGCTGCGGCTCCCGCGGTTCTCGTTGCCGCATCTCTGCCTGTTCTCACTGTGGAGTCTGCGCAGGTTTCCGAGATTGCCAGGGAAGCGCCAACTGATGCTACCGCCAAGTTTATCCCTGAAGTGACTGTCGCCGAGTCTATTGCTCGCGACGTTCCCCAGAAATCCGCCATCGAGGCCCAGCCTGCCGTGGCTGAACCGCCTGCAGAGGCAACGCCCGCGACCTCTATCGCTGAAACTCTTCAGGAAAACACCAAGCACCAGGAGGCCGCTGGGGCCGTTTCCGTCGAGGACGCCAAGCCCTCTGAGTCGCTGCTGAGGGACCTACCGCTTGAGAATTCTGAAGTTGAGTCCGCTGGCATTGGATCCCACGCCAAAGAACTCGCTATCGGCGCTGGTGTCGTTGGTGCGCTGGGTGTTGCCGCTGCCGTGGCCGCCAATACATTCTCAGACAATGAGAAGAGGTCACCCAAGACGGTTGACCTGCTGGAGGAATATGCGGCCAAGCTCGAGGGCTCAGAGGGCAAGACGACCGACTCGTCCTCGAGAGGTCTCGTCAAGACCCTGTCCACAGAGTCTACTCAGATCGTAGACGAGACTGTGCCTCTCTCAGAGTCGTTCCTCGTTGTTGAGAGAGAATCACCAGCTCGAGAAGAAGCTGCGACAAGCACACACAAAAAGGAAGCTTCTTCTGGGTATGGTGAGGAATTGGTTACCCCGTCCACGACGAGAGAAGAATTGCAGACTGATGACACAACCCCTACACAAAGGCCGCCTTCCCCGCCACGACTCGTCCCGCGAGGATTCAATACTGAGTTCCGTGTACCCACACCTGCTGTCGTTCTCCCTGACCTTGATGATCCTGTGGCTAAGCAAATGAGCCGCGCCCGGAGCATTCGACGACAACGCAGAAACACGATCAAGCAAGCTGAAGAGATGGTTGCCGCCGCTGTTGTCATCTACGCCACGGCTGAAGTCCTCAGCCCCCCGGCTAGTCCTACGCTTTCAAGTCCACCTGTCGCCGTGTTTGGTTCGGCCGAAGTGCTTTCTGACCCAGTGGGGAAGGGGAAGGGGAAGGATGTCGAGACGCCTGTTCTGCCTCGTCAAGACTCCTCGGCCCCTGGGTTGGAGGAGAAGGGGCGAGGCAGGACCAGGTCGAGAGACATCGGAGCAGTGCAAGAAGGCGAGCTTCTTTACTCTGTTGCTGACCTCTCAGTAGACGACAAGGATAAGACGAGGGATTCCCCCAAGTCAAAGTCCGACGACAAAGCGCCGAGCTCGCCCCGCCGCAGCAGCCACCACTCATCGCGCCATCGATCCCACCGCGACAGCCGCGACCTCAGCAAGGAAGACCACAAGGAAAGTTCTCGATCTTCTCGTCACAGGTCCGACAGCCACACATCGTCCCGCTCCAAGGAGGCTCGTCCCCGCAGCCCTTCCAGACAAGACAGCGGTTTCTCGGAACGATCTGAGCGCGCAAGCAGCAGTTCTCATCGTAGACACCGTACGCCTGAGGAACAAGAAGCTCATGACAAGCGGAAAGAGGAACGTCGCCGTCTGCGTGAGATGGAGAGAGCCAAGGAAGAGGCATCCAACAAAGACCGTGCGGCGCCCAAGCCCAGCTCCAGTACACGCGAATCTGGGTCGCGCGAAATCTCAGAGCATCGTCGTCATAGCCACCACAGCTCGAGACGCCACAGCCGCTCAAGCGTCGATCCCAAGGTTGACAAGCTTGACAAGTTTGAAAAGATTGACAAGTTTGAAAAGATTGACAAGTCCGAGCCCGTTCCAGCCTCGCCGACCGCCAGCAAGAAGTTCTTCGATATCAAGAACGGTGAGAGCATCATCGAGTCCAACTTCGCGCCCAAGGACCCTGCGGCATCGACTTCATCGACAAGGGCACCTCCGGAGCTCAAGCGCTCCAGCACATCACGCAGCACCAAGCTACGCAAGTCTGAGGACCGGAGCAGAGGTCTTCGCCGTTCCCGTGATGAAATTGGCGCCAGAGCCAAGGAGACCAGAGAGACGCTTGCCTCTGCCGCGAGAACCAAGGAGACATTGTCATCGGCAGCGAAAACAAAAGAGTCACTGTCGTCAACGGCCAAGACCAAGGAGTCAGTGACGTCGGTTGGAGGAACTGGCTCTTCGACCAGTGGCGATGGAGACGCTCAACACCGCGCGCGCAGAGAGGAGAGACGGAGGGAGAGAGAGAAGGAGAAGAAGCCGGGTTTGCGGGCCGCCATCAAGCGGTTCTTCACTACCTAGTGCTTCAGGTGAAGATTTATGAAGTTCTCTTTTTGATGACCGGAGGATCTCCTTGTTGCGACGAGCTGTATGAAGAAGTTTTATTCTGAAGGGTCTACGAATTATGCTCGTCGGTTATGGACCTCATGAGGATACGATTGTAATAGCGTTAAATGATGAATATGATTTTCACTCATACTTCGTATGCGAGTTTGCAATTCCTGAGGGGCAGATGAACACGCAGTTGTATAGCCATGACTCTGTATCAGGCAGAAAGGGGCGCCAGTCGTTATATCACAGCGAAAAAAAGAAAAGAAAAAAAGATAGAAGAAAACGATACCTTCCAGCTCGTGGTGCTGCGCGTGTTTTGGGTGAGGCTTTCCCAGACACAGAGGACCCGTGCGGTGCCCGATGGTAGCCTGGGATGAAGCCGCCCCACCCAAAATGCCAGTGTGCACGGGCCGCTGAAAATTGCTTTCGTGCACAGACCAAGCTGGGTGTCTATATATTCTCGCCTCCCCTCCCAGCTTTTGCTCCTGTTTTCTTCTTTTTTCTTTAGCTCTCTTTGCCTTTTGGCTTAGATCAAGTGTAGTATCTGTTCTTTTCAGTTTAATCTCTGAAACTGCTCTACGGAGTAGAATCGTGATTATACTAATTTTTGTCCCTCGGGTGTCTTCCCTCTGGGCTTGCCCATGGTCGACTGCCCACAGTGTCCCTGGTATTACACTGCCTCCAGGCGACGCGAACCGCTTTTTTTCGTTGCAATCCTGGGCTAGAGCTTGGGATGTGAAGAAGAAATTAAGGGTCAACTGTTGGGCATGTTCAATGCTCTGGGCAGATTTGTCTAGGCAAGATAGCAAGACCCTCTGGAGGGTATTTTCTGTCAACGCAGTAATTTGTTTGCTCTGGTTGTGCGTGGACTAGCAACACACGTTTTGACGACGTAGAAACCTCGTACTTCGACCGAGATACCAATTAAGGGTCACCTTCCTCTTTAACATCCAGCTATTTTCAGGCAAGCGTAGGACGCAAAATCGTAAAGATGACAACACCCATGATCGACCCCGCGCTATTCGACCAACTCAAGCTTAAGATCGACGAGGATGCGGCCATCCGCAAGGAGCTGGACCAACTCGTCGACGACTTGACCCAGCATGTCGCCTACACGCAGGGCTTGTTGTCACGCATCCATTCCACGCCCCGCTCCAAATGTCAGTCGCTTCTTCCGCTACCATGGGAACTTCTCCAGCTCACTATTGACTAGACTCGACCCTCCTGCCCCAGGTCGAGGATGGCATCAAGAAGGAAATCCAGAGCGTGTCTGCCCTTTCCAAGTTCGCCTCGCAGCATCCATACTTTAAGTGAGCGGTCTCTTCCGACATGGCCTTGAGACACTGACAGGGCAGGTACAATCACAAGTGGGGTCGCACGGTTCAAGATGCTGTCTCGACAGTTTTATTGACGGCCTGGCTTGGAGGCATGACCACTGAATCGCACCCAGGAGAGGTCGGTCAACTCTTGAAGCTGGAGGATGTGGGACAGATCTTTGGTGGTTGGTTCACTCTGGTCATTGCCACGTCATGATGGTGTTTGCTGACCACTCACTGGCCAGTTCCTGTTAATCTCAAGGAGCAGGACGCATTCCACATCACGATTGAGGAGTATCTACTCGGCCTCGTCAACATTATCAATGAGTTGAGTCGACTGGCTATGAACTCAGTCACTCTGGGTGACAATGAGCTGGCCGTGCAGATCAGCAGCTTCGTCAAGGATTTGCACGCGGGCTTTCAGGTGCTCAATCTGAAGAATGACATCCTCCGGAAACGCGTAGACTCGATCAAATACTCGGTCAAAAAGGTGGAGGATATTGTGTATGACTTGTCCCTGCGAAACCTGTTACCAGCGAAGATGGAGGAGTAGCCCATCTCGAGGGTTAGGGTTCGTAGCCAAGCGATACCTCGTGTCAGGAATTAGATCAATTAAATTCCAGTCTCGGCCACCACCGGCCCAACCACCATGCCGCTCATCGATCCAGTGACCATGTCAACGCCCACGAAGGGCGCCGTCGCGCCGGCATCAAAAGATGGCGTGCTTGCCTCGCTAGTCCCCGTGCAGATCAAGCGGACGCCCGCTTCCCAGACGACCCGCCATGCTCTTCCCGCTATCCTCGGCGGCGCCTTCGCCCTCCAATTCGATTCTCTCGTTGCCGACCCCGTCTCAACAATGCTACGCACCCTCCCTATCGTCGCCATCCTACAATTATCCTACGTCATCACGTGTCTACCAGCAGCGGGATCACAGACCGCAAAGCCTGCCCGGAAGGCCCGGCCGGGGGAGAGAAAGAAGGGTGAAGGGGTGGGACCCAATTCTCCAGTAGTATGTCTCACTCCTTTGGTTTGTCCACTGCTTGGGTAGTTATGGCAGTGCATATCGCGGGAAATGGAATGATCAGAAGCTAATATTGTGTATGTCCTTCTTAGGCTGCTCTCCTCTCCCTCCTCCTTGCTGTTTTCGCCGTCCCGTTCCTCTACTTTGGCTTCGTCTGCTTCGGCGCGCCCGCTTATACCTTTGTCCCGCACACCGCGTTGTGCGCTGCGCATCTTGCCCTGCTGGCACTGTTACCTCTGTTTTACGTCCACGGGGTTGATGGCAGCGCGTGGGCCGCGGTTGGGTCGTTCCGCGCGCCGCTTGACGAGACGTTTGGTGGATTTGTCGGCGGTTTTGTCGGAGCGTGGCTGGGCGCCGTGCCGATTCCACTAGACTGGGACAGGGAGTGGCAGAGGTGGCCGGTGACCATCCTGTCGGGTGTGTATGGCGGCTATCTGTTAGGAAGGGTGCTGGGAGGGACGGTGTTATGGGGGAAGAAGTTCTCGAGCTGAGCCGAATGGATACATGATACCCTAGTCAGGCGCCTACGCAGAGAGGTCGCTCGCGGAGATGAGTGTCAGTGAATGTATAAACTAGACTATCTATACCTACTTTATAGCGTCGCTTCCATTTTTCTATCTATCCCGACTTGGTGATCGCAACACCGTTGCAGGCGCCAAGCCACCCCACCACCACGCTACTATTTGCATAACGGGGGTGTCATATCGAGTTATCGAACTCAACAACCATGTCGATTTTTCCTTCCGGATTTCGCAAGAACAAAAAATGGCAGGATCAGCTCCAAGCCCAGCCATATCAGACGCGTAGCCGACCTCAGGAGCAAGGTTCCTGCCTCTCTCGCCCCCTGACACAGAGCAATGGCTGCCGACGAGGCCGGCATGGCCGTTACGCCGAGTCCAAGTCCGGTACCGGTGCCAGTTCCGGCCGGGACCAGCCCGGCAAAGAACTACAAGGGCTTCGTCGCTGGCATCTTTTCAGGGATTGCCAAGCTCTCCGGTGCGTCTTCCATTTAGAAGCTGTCGTGTAACATTTGCGCGTAAGATAATCTGACCAGGATACAACAATATATAGTCGGCCACCCGTTCGATACGGTCAAGGTGCGGCTGCAGACCACCACGGCAGACCGGTTCAGTGGGCCATTGCGTGAGTCTATTCTCTTTCTCTCTCTCTTTCCCTCATGCGGACTAGGTGGTCATGTCTGTTGAGTTGAACTGAGTTGGTTGACTGACTGACACTAACAGAATGCGTTGCCCAAACCATCCGCAACGAGGGAATCCTCGGTCTCTACAAGGGCGCAACCCCCCCTCTGGTCGGTTGGATGTTCATGGATAGTGTCATGCTCGGCTCCCTAACCGTGTACCGCCGTCTGGTACGTGAGAACCTCTTTGACGTGTCCCAACCGCTGCCAGCACACGGCCATGGTCTCGCCGGAGTCATGGCCGGCGCCACCGTCAGCTTCATCGCGGCACCCGTCGAGCACGTCAAGGCGCGTCTACAGATCCAATACGCGGCCCGCAAGGCCGAGCGTCTGTACACGGGACCGATTGACTGTCTGGCCAAGATTTACCGGAATCACGGAATCAAGGGCGTGTACCATGGGCTGGGGGCGACGTTGCTTTTCAGAAGCTTCTTCTTCTTCTGGTGGGGCAGCTACGACGTCTTCTCGCGCTGGATGAGGGAGCATACGGCGATGAGCGCACCGGCTATCAACTTCTGGGCTGGGGGTCTGAGCGCGCAAGTGTTCTGGATTACAAGCTACCCAAGCGATGTGGTCAAGCAACGGATCATGACAGATCCATTAGGGGGAGGGTTGAACGACGGCCTCAGACGTTTCCACCGGTGGAGGGACGCTGCCGTAGCTGTTTACAGAGAGGGAGGACCGATAGGTTACTGGAGGGGGTTCCTGCCCTGCTTCCTGCGGGCGTTCCCAGCGAACGCCATGGCCCTGCTGGCATTCGAAGGCGTCATGCGCGCATTGCCAGAGTAATACAAGTCACACATTTCCAAACGACTAGAAACTGAGATGGAACGTATGGAACGTAGGGAATAGTGAGACGGACAAGCTTCAGCCCGAACGCCTCGCCACCAGCAAAGATGGCTCCCAAATCCATTGACCCCAGTTTTCCGCTATGCACATCCATCTAAAATCCCATTTTCGTGGTATCCCGCGCCCAGATGAACCGCATACTCCAGTCAAATGCCCTCCTTTTACTCATCGTCCTCCTCGGCCTCGTCATTAACGACATTGAAGAACTTGAGTTCGTAGACACCCTTAGAAGTCGCAACGACGCGGAGCCAGTCACGGAGCTGCATTTTCTTGAGGAACTTCTTGGTCCTGTGGGGGAGTTAGCGCGCCCATGCGGTAGTGCTTATTCATTGTCCCGTACAGGTACTTGATGTAGCGACCAGAAAGCTCATTGTGGGCGGTGATCTCGATCTTGCCATCGCCAGGCTGGGAGATCTTGATGGTGTCACCGAGATTGCCGACACGACCGTCAACCTTAATCCTCTCGTTGAGGAACTTCTCGAAGGCGGAGACGTCGAAGATCTTGTCACTAGCGGGCTGCGAGGCATTGATGACGAACTGCAGCTGGTTAGCATTTTGGATCGGAGGCGCATCGCAGAAATGCTCACCTTCTTGGTCGTCTTGGGGCCCTTGCCTTTTCCAGACTTCTTCTGCAAATTCTCTGACTTAGCCTACTGCTTCACGCCATAGTATCCCGCATCCTCGAGCCCGAACCGCAGTTCGGGCTGACGAGAGGGTACCGGGCCACAGCAAAGCGCGTCAACTGAGATAACATACTGCTACTGGAGCCATTGCTTCGTTTGGGGTATTCGGTATAATGAGATTTGGGATGTAGAGACGCAAAGAGATCGATATCCTACGCCCTGGTGGTGAAGTCGCTTGTCGAGAGAAAAAAGTTCGCGGGAAGTGTTCGAAATTCAGTTGTGTGCTGCAAATTTAGGGCTCGGGGATTGGCAGACCACCCTGCACGGGTGGGGCGCGCAACCCTAACCCTCGTGGCCGATCGCGGCAACTTCAACCTCGAGGGAGGAGAATGATGAGATCCACGACACGCATGTTCACAATGATTTGGATTCGACACTCGATCATATGATCTCCGCTGCTCGCATGTATAATCCCGGTGCACTTCACCACTCAACCACTTCACCAGCACCTGCCGCTTGCATTTTAGCCTTCCCGACCGCTATCACTTGCTTCCGAGCGATCGCGATCCGGAATTCAACCCACGGCCGAGATTCAATTCATTACAGCAAGCTCAGCAAGGCGCGCCACATTCGCGCCACTATCGTGGCGTTCAAGAATAGTGATGTCATTCCGATGCGGGGCAGATACGTCACGAGAGATGACAAGCTCATGGTTGAGTATCAAAAACAACAGGACAGACGCGCAAGCGTCATGGCAGTGCGATTTAATGCCTTGCTGCAGCCCTCACATGTCGCGATGAGATGATGTATTCAATTGCCATCAATTTGGGCAGAGTGGGCGTGGACGAACCATCTCCGCATGCATCCAAGACCAGAAACCAAGAGAACCACGCAAAAAGAGTGGCTTATAATCAGCAGGCCGCAAAGCGAGGCCGAAGCAACCCATCCACCCATCCACGGGACATGGGATTGGGCAACCACCAGCGGTGCCGTAAGCCCAGCCACCCGCTCCATCAATCCGCTCTAAACTACTTGCAAATGCTTTCCGTGGCTCCCGGTCAGGCCCACAACCTTCAGGAGCGGCTCTGAACTGTTGTGAATAGGATTCAACGAGATTGGAGATCTGCTGGGAATTGTGACCTTATCTCAGCCCTGGCAAGTTCCTTCTCAGCTTTTTTGCCAGTGCCATGCTCAAGGGACCTGGCGCCACGCAACAGTCGCCTCCAGTCGCCTGATGGGAGCTGCACCTGCGGGACAGCGACAGACGCTAGCGAGCAGTTTGCGAATCACAGGCCCGCACGCCCCCTGGCCACACCCACCCTGGACCGGCAGCTCTTGGCCAAGCTCGACCGTGGGCTATGACGCACGTCGAGGGGTCCCCCAATCCGAATGACCATCAGGTCTTTTGTTCTTGAAAAGCTGGGAGTCCTCCGCAAACTTTCCTGCATTCCTGCGGCGAACAACAAGAACCCGTCACCCAATTTATCTCTTGGCACAAGCGCCAATCTGTGTCGTCCTACCGACGTATTTAAGCACCAGCCCCGCCAACCATTCGATTTTAAGTTGACAAACCACCATTGCTCTCCCAAATTGAATCGAGATCAAGCAACAACAAAGCAATCCCAATACCACCACAGCCATGGCATTCACCGCTAGGTAAGCATTTCGTCTCTTGAGATTCCGCGACGCCACTGACAATGAGTCCAGCGACATCTGCAAGATCATTTTCGCCGTGATCCTCCCGCCTCTCGGCGTCTTCCTCGAGAGGGGATGCGGTGGTGACCTCTGCATCAACATTCTCTTCACCATCCTTGGTGTAAGCAAATCCCCCGTATGATGACACCGAACGGCGACGCATAACTGACACCCTTTCTAGTACATTCCTGGTATCATCCATGCTCTGTACATCATCCTCAAGTACTAGAGCAAGCCTTCATCGGTGACGAGCCTCTTCCTGTCTGCCACGCCGGCAGATAGCGTTATGCAACCCGGAAATAATGGGTGGCCAAGCTTTACGGCGAGGCCAGAGGCACAGCATGGGCGCTTTACATGCTTTATGACACGTTGGCCGTCATTGCCATGATTGATTCAATCGCTCTCGAGGACCACCCTTTTCGAGATACTCCTGGTGCACGTTTCAGCGTTATTCGGGGAAGACACAAAAAGACGATAAGCCATTCTGGCTTCGGAGGAGCTCTTAACTATCACCAAGCGGCCACGAGGTCAAATGAGTGTTACAGGGACAGGTTTAAGTTGCGTCATTTCTGCTGCGCATCAGCTTCGTGGCTTTGGGGTAGACGTCGACACGTTCCTTGATGACAAACTGAGGGTATCGGGGCGAAGGGATCACGATTATGTCTCATGAACGATTAGTTTTTTTTTCTGGCGGTACTCTTTCCTTAGATAGTCGGCACGTTTCAGGCATGGTTGCTCTGTGCTGGCACGTGCAGTAATATGATACCCGAAGCCAAGGCGATTTCTTAGCCCAAGATGACTGAGAGATTTGTGGCGTGGGTGTGTAAACTCCCAGGCCAGGAACTAGTTCAGGATGATTAGACCATCTCATGCGCGCCCTATTTTGAACGACAGGATCTATCACTCAGTTAGCGCAGGCGATGTCACCGCAGCCACCGCGACTTACGTCGTTCTTCCCCACCGCGACGACTTGATCCTCGGCCACTCTTATGCCTCCTACTCCTTCTATATAGGCAATGGGAGCATCGCCCATGAGTTTCCTCCCTACATCCGCTACCGTTGATCCCTTCTTCACTAGCACGCAGTCTCGAAAGACAGCCTTCCCTTCGTTCGCACCAGATCCAAAGGTGGTGGTGTTCCGAACGGGAAAGATGGGTGTCAGTCCGAGAAGCTCAGCAGCCCTGGATAAGACTTGATTGACACCTGTTGACCCAAACCGGTATAGAACCATGTCCTTGAGGTTCTCTATCCTGTTTCGGTTCTTCTCGTCGAGCTCCTTGAGCCCTCCGCCGTCAGGGTCTCCATCCGCTATCAGGTCCTCACGCGTGTCGACGAACTCGCTTCCCTCGGTGTAACGGATGTAGCCCTGTTTGGCGAGTTTCCTCAGAAAGATTTCGGAGATGGCCGAGCACAGCACAATTGTGTTCGGGTCCTGCATCTTCGCGATCTTGGCAATATTCTTGTCCGCGTCGGGGTGGTCAATCTTGTTTAGGGCGATGACCGTGGGGAATTTCTCATCGGTGAAGGCATTTACGACTCTGTCAATGGTTTCGTCTCTCGGCTTGTCAGCGCCATGCGTGCCCACGGGAAACTGCGGCATACCACTCCATTCCTCCAGCGGTTCCTTGAGCCCCAACTTGTCCAATGTCCGCGCAACCACAGATGCTGTACTTCCGTATCCGCTGAACTGCGCCTGTATTGTTTCGACAGCTGTCGCTTTGACCGCAACGTGTCGTCGCTTGATGGACCCCCATTTCTCCATGAGATTTCCACGAATCCACGCCACAATTTCGGACCGTAGCCACGCAATGTCGACGGAGGGGTCGTACCCGCGTGTGTTCTTGCCCTCGGAATCCGTCGTCCCGGAAACATCGACGACGTGGATGAGGGCATCTGCATGTCGCAAGTCGTCGAGAAACTTGTTACCTAATCCCTTACCCTCGTGCGCGCCCGGGACAAGTCCTGCGACGTCGAGAAGTTCGATGGGCACGCTACGTCGCCCGTTAACGCAGGAGCCATAGTTTGGTTTGCACCGGTCGGAGAGGTCGAAACGCTTGCAAGCGCAGTCTATTTGGAGGTAACCGACGGCGCGCTGGGGGTCAATGGTGGTGAACCTGGAACGGTCAGTTCGCGCAGCTACGTGGCAGGATTGGTGCGTACGGGAAGTTTCCTGTGGGAGCCGTATCAGTAGCCGCTCAGGTCTCTATTCCCCTCCTCCTCTAACTACTCGCCGCGACGGCGAGACGTGGGCGGGGCTGAAAGGGTCGGGATTGGCACCCACCAACTTTGGAGCTGGCATCCGTCAGCGAATTGAGGGTGCTGGACTTGCCGGCGCTTGGTTTGCCAACCAGCCCGATCAAGGGATCTCGAGGCATTTCAGTCGAGGAATTTTTCCTAGAGCTATGGTTGGTGAGCTAAGGTGGCCGTGGACAGGAAAATATCTGCCCCGCCTGATAACATTGATACGGTGGAGGGGCAGCGAACGAGTGGGGCCGCGGGACCGTGATGATCACCTCTAAGAACACGGAATGATTTACATGGTCCAAAGTGTCAACCAGTGATATAGAGTAGAATATCTTCCCCTAGAAGCATTTAGCATTTGACTGTCATGGAATATACGTGGTGATATGAACAGGGTTGGGGTTTGAGAATAGCCAAGGGCCAAGGGACAACACACATCCCCTACAATCAAGAGCTTGACGAGGAAAATTCAAAGCCTTTAACGAGAAATTTCACGAGCCTGACGTGGATATTTACGGCCCCGGACTTCTAAACCTATGGCTTGATTTTTGCTTCGGGCCTCGCACACTCACTCTGCCCAAAGCCCATGGTCCATGACCCGGAAGACACGAGTTGGTCGTTTGCCTCTTTTGAGGAAAAGTTTGAGAACCCTTGAGATGAAAATACTGATATCTTTCCTGGTCTCGGCGTGCTTCGAGCTGATGCCCAGCAAGAGATGGCCAATTTCAAAAAGGCCAGGAAAGAGTTGGAAGGGGCCAGATCGACCCTTTAGGGGCTCGGGAATGCCCTACTTGCTGAATTGAGCTCGATGAGAAGAACAGGCACCGTGGGGAGAAGGAGAAAGAGTGTACCGGGTTCAATTCAATCCAAAATCAATTCGTTTTAGGGTGGCCCGGCCTGGCCGTGCCAGGGTTAGCGCTGCTACCACCGTAGTGATTACGTAACACCCCCCCGCTAGTTCGGGTCTCGCATCCTCCGCTGCCTTCCTGCCGCCCTAGGGCGGAAAACGCACTAAGCCAACCTTTCTCGCGCCAGTAGGGCTTGTAGACCAATCTTGGCCTCTACTTGGGGAAGAACCGTAACGCCTGCCTCCCTACCATTGCTTCGTACAGCTCCTTCGTTCCAAGGGCTGTTTTCTTCCTCCTGCTCCTACAAGCCTCCAGGACAACCGTCCGGTAGGCTGCCAGCTCTCGGCAGTACGACAGGTACTGTAACTCCTGTGGTACGCCGCAACTGTGCCTCGGGGTCCCGTCCTTTCCAAACCTTCTTAAGTAGCTTACGTACGGGCCGTACCCCGTACGGTATTGTACAATCTTGCCCACCCTAGGCCTCGTAGTACCGAGAGCATCGGGGTAAGGACCCAGCCCCAGACTAGCATACCGCTTGGGCCGGGACGCGGTCTACCACTCCTGTACTCTTTACTCGTATCGCTTCCTAGCTGCGGCCTTCGCGTAGGCGTGGGTGGGGAGGCCCCTTAGTTCGACCCCTGGGGCTGTAGCCAGTTTGGCCAGTTAGTCTGCCCTTCCGTTGCCTTTGACGCCGGCGTGCGCCGGGCACCATTCTAACTTAACGCCGGGGTGCTGCAGGTCGGTATACGCCCTTCGTACTGCCGGCTGGCTTGAGGGGGAGAACCCTTTACTTACCGCGCTAACCGCAACTTGGGAGTTGGAGAGGACTAGAGCCTCCCCTTCCGCTGCAGCTACGCCCAAAGCTACTACTAGGGCGACTACCTCCGCATTAAAGGCTTCGGCACGGCCTAGCTTCCTACTAAGGGCTTCCGTCTCCGCGCCGTCCTTCCACACCGACACCGCCCAGCCTATACCTTCGTACCCCCTGGCCTTAAAGCCGTCTGTGTATAGAACTACTACTCCCGGCCGGATTGCGGCCTCTAGGTTCTTTACCACCTGGAGTTGTTTGTCTTTACTCGGCCACGAGAGCCCCGCCGGGATAAGTCGGTCCAGGGGGGGGGAGGCTTGGCCGTTGGGTCTTCAGCGCGCTCTTCCACAGCCTCTAAAGGTTCGTACCCTTCGGGGCGGCGTTCTTCCTAGCCTTAACCTGCGTGAGGCGGTCGAAGGCGTAGTACGGAAAGTAGCTCGGGGCAGCTACCAGCCTAAGCTGTCACCTTTCCTACCTCCTCTCCACTTCTAACCGTGCTGGGAGGACTCCGCTCTCTCGGTGCAGCGCCGCCACTTGCGTGGTTCGGTACGCTGGGACTACCGCTCTTGCTGCCTGCTTCAACGGCGTATCCAGTTCTCCCAGGAGCTATGCTTATAGTTTGTGCGCCCGCCTCCAGACCTCTACCCCGTACATAGCCACCTCGCCTACACAGGCTCTCGCGACTACTACCGCCTGGACAAGGGGGACACCTCTCACGGTTCTGTTCAGTCCCCGGAGGTGGGTTGCCATGGCCATTACCTTGCCTGCCCAATGCCTAACGTACGCGGTAAACTTCAACCGACTGTCCAGCCAGAACCCCAGCCACCGGACCTTGGCCCTTAGCTGTAGCGCCGGGAGGCCCGGGACACGTAGCGAGTCCGGGGGTGTGGTCGCCCCTAGGGTTACTACGAAGTACTCCGGCTTGCCCGGAGCTACTGGGCAGTGTAGCGTCTCCAGCACTCTCAGCGTCCTCGAGACTTTGGTGGCCAGCCCTGCCCTCATAGCTGCTGGCGTCCTCGCGCTGTGTTTGACGAGGACGTCATCCACGTATCCGAAGCAGTCCCGCCCCCGCACTACCTCGGACAGGTACAGCATAAAAAGGACGGGGGAGAGGGGAGACCCCTGGGGGAGGCCCCTGGCCCACTCCCGCTGGCCCAGGAACGACCGAACCCACCGGGTCAGGCCGTCTGCGAAGCCTAGGTTCTCTAGACGTCTGGCTAGCAAGTGGTGCCACACGTTGTTGAAGCCTCCCTCCACATCCAACAGGCACGCGCCCGTGTACAGTCCCTTTGCCCGGGACTCCTCCAGGTCGTGGACTAGTGCGTGGGCCAGGTCTGGGATCCCGACCGCCGGGACGGCCCCTACGTACTGGGGGGAAAAGACCCCCTTGCTAACCGCGGCAGAGTGTACCGGGTTGAGTGACAAAATTGACAGGTTCCCAAGACACGGAAACGTAAACAGGGTTAGGGTTTGGGGTTATCATGAGCTTTGTCTCCACCCGACGGGACTGGATCAGTTCAGACACTCGTCAACATCTCATCCCATGAAATGGCGCCCCCTAGACTTCCAATTGAAGATCTTCCAATCTGGGCTCATCTCAACAATGTCAAGTTCCACGGCGCCAGAATTGCCCAATCCAAGGGACGAGGATTCGGTGTAGTCTCCCACACAGAAATCGTCAACCCAAATGACAGCGAGAGGCAGCCACTTTTAACGGCACCCCACAGCCTCGTACTGAACCAAGCTGCGGTTGAAGAATATGCCAAAGAAGACAGGAACTTCAAGCAATTGGTGGAAGCGGTGGGACATCATGTACCGAACCTCTCTTCCTCGCCATTGGGTAGCTGACGTGTGCAGTCCGCTCGAGCAGACATCCTGCTCTTCCTCCTTGTGCAGACAGCGCTGGCCTTGAGGGCTAGCCACTCATCTATCGGCGTGTCTAATCCATGGACCGAATACCTCAGGTTCCTGCCCGAGAATATTCCAGTTCCGACCCTCTGGAACGAGGATGAGCGGCTGCTTCTTCGAGGAACCTCGCTGGAGACGGCCGTGAACGCCAAAATGCTCGCTCTGGAGGCTGAATTTGATGCGGTGCAAGACGCCTCCTCGAATATTCCGTGCTGGAACGATACCCTCTGGGAGAGCGGTGCCATCGGTGTGCGCGATTGGATGCGCCTCGACGCGCTCTATCGATCTCGGTGTCTGGAATTACCAAAGTCGGGCGAAGCTATAGTTCCGTGCATTGACATGATCAACCATTCTAGCAACGCCTCGACGTACTATGACGAGGACTTGAAGGACGATGTGGTCCTTCTTCCGAGGCCGGGGCTCAGCATCTCTCAAGGTCGAGAATTGACCATCAGCTACGGCGACACGAAGTCGGCTGCAGAGATGCTCTTCAGCTACGGATTTATCGATCCCGAGTCCAGCACCCAGAGTCTCGTGCTTCCGCTAGAACCATTCGACGACGACCCCTTGGCTAAGGCTAAGCTTGTTGGTTTCGGTGAGGCGCCGAAAGTCCGCGTGGTCCGGGACGGAGATTCAGTTGTCTGGGAGAGCCCGTTCGTCCACCTGATGTGCGTCAACGAAGAAGATGGGCTAGAGTTTCGCGTTCTGCAGGACACCGAGGGTGACCGTCAGCTGCGCGTTTTCTGGCGGGGCGATGATGTGACGAATCAGACCAAGAAATTTGAGTCGCTCATCCGATCACACCCTCTCAGCGTCGTCTTCCGGCTGCGCATCGTCACGGTTGTGCAAGAGCGCCTGCAGACCCAGCTGGAGCTTGCCCAGATGTATGGCTCCGAGACCAACCCTGGCAATGTGCGGGAAGAGTGTCTCGAGGCCGCCCAACTGCTTCGACGTATTGAGACGTCCATCCTCGAAAGTGCAGTTGACTTTCTGGACAAAGAGGTATGTAGTGTAGAAGAGAAATCGGCCAACAGCATCAGTGATGCTGCCGCCTGCACGGCTGCTGACCAGGGTCTCATGCAGAAAAACTCGCTTCTGACCGACAAAAACGTGGTGGCTTACCTCGGATCGACGGAGACTGCCGAATCGGATCTAGTCGACCAAGAAGCAACCAACGAGGTTGAAGAAGACTTCAGCTGACTTCCGAGGTTATCTTGGACGCCGTCATCTTCCAATCGCCTGGGCAACGCTGCACTAACGTCAAGCATACTGTAACTACACTACGCTACACTCACAGAGAGTTCGTATGCTGCGAGCTTGATACGGCAAGTGTCGGGATGTGTCTTCTCTGTATATTAACACTCCCAATTTTGCATTTCGCGTTTCAGTGCCAAAATTCAGAGCAGGGACATAAAATGAGGGAGACGGGTTGCATCGCCAATCACAGCCAAGTTTCTCCCCAGCAAGGTTCCCCTGGAAGCCATGCAAACCAAACATTGGCGGTTGGACTCTATAACTCGGCCCTGTTTCGATAGGACAAGACATGTCGTTTCTTCTGGAATGAGGCCACGACGGTGTTCCTTCTCGAGGATAACTTTGCATCGGCTTTGGTGCCGCGTAAATGAAAGCCACGAGGTGTTTGCAGCCGCCACTTCTGGATCAAGTCGGGACGGCATGGGGATTTTTGCCGGAAAGTGAACTCGATCTCAAACACAGGTACACACATGTGCCCGGCCCAGAAGTGCGGGGAAGAGTTGGGGTGCGCGAGCGAGAGGTCATCTCGATTCTTCATTTGGATGACTGTATCCCTGTTCACTTGGACTTGTTGGATTGTGTGCGCCGTCCAATGTGCATTTGCCGCAAGGCTCGTCTCGGGCAGGTTGCCACCAAGTCATGAAGGTTCGTGCCAAGAAGCCGAAACCTGGATCACTTCTCCTCCGGCTGCGGCTTGATCGCCACTTTGCTCTGGACGGTCTCGGTTTCAAGTGATTGCCAACCCGTCTGTCAGTACGAGGAAGAAACGAAATGTTGGGTACGGATAGCAAGGTCGATGCTTGGTCTGAACAATGCGATCCGGCCCACTAGAGACGGTTCATAACCGAAGCATAGACGGTCATATTCAAGACCATATCGGGGTCATATCTGGTCAAGCCAGGTTAATATTCGGCCACATACGAAACCAAACACAAAAAAGACTGGTGCTGACCAACTCTAGCTGCCCTTGCCAACTGCCAACCAGCGTCGGCCAAAGGTGAAAAGTCGGAGTATAGTCTCGCCAGATCCCGTCATGTGCGGCATCTCGGGGGTCGCACAGCCTTGCAAAGGGTAGCACAAAGTCGGCATTTCACCCAGTTTGTCAACTGGATCCAAGATTGTAAGCGTGACCTCGGTCCTTACGACCCTGAAATCCATGCCCCAGGGATCCCACCATGTTGTCAGGTATCTGTCGCACGACAGTCGCCATTGAGCTGAATTGGGCCAGTGATGGAATTATGATGGGCAATGTGGTGCCGTTGACCGCAGTCACCAACACGGTGATCCTCGACACCACTGATAGGTACCAAGTTGTTGGTCTGCCACGCGACATTGTCCGCCACCCCAAGCCGTGGTTCCTATCCGATGGCGTCGGCCCAGCTCGCCGCGGTGCATTTCTTCCCCTAGGCGGGGTTAGCGTCATGCTGGAGCGCATGCTTCTTTTGGATCGAGACCTGGTAGGTCAGCAATGAACTGACGGCGCGCATCCCGACGCATCGCCATGATGCCATCCATTTCTCCAGAAACTTTTTGTGGTGCCACTGGCAGCGCCGCTATTCGCCAGACTGGTCTGGGGAAGAAGGTGGGAGCAGAGCGGAGCAGCTCGACTTCCCACCCCTGTTCTCCCCAGATTCTCGCTGGAGTCCGTCAGCGACCACTCAGGGGCCCGCGGCGAGTCCCAGAACCCTGCTGGAGAGGGCGCAGGCCAGTGGTGTTCAGTTTTTCTCCGCAAAATCGGCGCGGTGCCCGCCCTCCACCTGCCCCTCAACTAGCGCGGATGCGACCAACCCAGGCGAGCCAGTTCCTCATGTTCCTCTTTTTCCCGCACAATCAAGCGTCCTCGCCCGCCCACCTTCCGGCTTTCCTTATAATCCATCGCCCCGCCCCCGTGTGCCCTCCATCTCGCCCCCTTCTTCTCTTTTTGGAGAAATTGCTGTTTCGATCCTGTCCACGCTCGCCCTTTCTGCTCTCCATGGTACACGCCCGTGAACGACGTCTGAGCGCTGGTGAGGCTCCCGCTGCGATTTCCGCCTCCCGCTAGACCCTGCAGCAAGCCATACCCAGAAAATCTCCGTCTCAACGGTTATACATAACGACCCCAGACGAGCGCGAACGCGTGGAAACCCGCCAAAATGCCCGGAATTCTGCCCATGAAAGTCATCAAGGTGGGCACGAGTTCACAGAGCCGCATCGCCCAGGCCTGCGACCGTTGCCGCTCTAAGAAAATCCGCTGCGATGGTATCCGACCCTGCTGCTCTCAATGTGCCAATGTAGGCTTTGAGTGCCGCACCAGTGACAAGCTCAGTCGCCGCGCCTTCCCGCGCGGGTACACTGAGTCGCTCGAGGAGCGTGTGCGGGTCTTGGAGGCCGAGGTGCGCGAGCTGAAGGATTTGCTGGACGAGAAGGACGAGAAGATCGATATGCTTTCCAAAATGCACGGGAACCGTCGTTCGTCCCCCGAGGCATCGCACCCCTCGCCTGCGCCCGACTCGAAGAAAGATGCGCCAGCGCCCAAGGAGGACACCTTCCGCGTCCAGGCTTCACCGTTGCTTCTGGGAGTCGAAAATTCGGATTCCTACTTTATGGGCGCCTCCAGCGGGAGGTCGTTTATCGGTCAGTGGCATCGCCGTGGCGAGTGCTGGGATGTATGTTGATGTTTTGCAGAATCCTTCAAGCGTAAGATCCAGGAGAGCGGCAAGTCGTGCTCCGAATTCAACCCGGAGGCTTTTTTGCACATTCAGGGGTGCTATCCCCTTACGCCTAAGCCGCCCCCTCAGGCTATGAGGGTGCCTCCGCGGTTGTTCTCGGACAGATGTGTCAATGTCTATTTTCAGGAATGGGCGCCCCTGTTCCCCGTGCTGCATAAACCTACGTTTCTTCGCGTTTACGAGGAGTTTGTCGCAGATCCCGAAAAGGTCAAGAACAACCACAAGTTGTCGCAGCTCTACCTCGTCTTCTGCATCGCCGCTTTGTCGAGCGAGCAACCAGACTTGCAGCAGATTGCGGCATGCGAGTTGCAATGGCAACGGTCATTGGAAGCGATCCTCATGGATAACACCATGATTACGCTCCAGTGCTTACTCCTTGCTATGATGTACTGCACTGTCCGAGCCGACTACAAGCGTTTACAGCACTACAAGGGCATTGCCGTTGGCCTATCGCACCGTCTTGGTCTCCACCAAAGCCAGAAACGCTTCTCGTTTGGTGTTCTGACAATAGAGACTCGAAAGAAGGTGTTTTGGACTCTTTATATGCTCGACTGGTAAGTTGCAGCCCAAAGGGCAAGCATCGGTATAGGCTAACAGTAAAAGTTTCTCGGCTGCCATGCTGGGCCTTCCTAAACTTCTCAAGGAAGAGGATGTCCACGCCGAATTCCCATCAGACACGGATGACGAGTACGTCACAGAGAAGGGCTTCCAGCCGAGCCTCCCAGGCGAACACACCAGGCTCTCGAGCGCTCTCGCCCTGTTCCGCGGGTCACGAATTCTGGCCCGGATCCTCGAGAAAATCTATCCTTCTGCGACATCTCACGACCTGTCGCTCCAGCAGATGTCAGCGCTCGGAGCCGAGCTTGACGAGTGGTATGAGAAATTGCCGCATCACTTGAGGCTCAACTTCAAGCAGGACAAACCCTCGACCGATGTGACTGGCAGCAGGTCGCCTCTACTAGTAAGTTTCTCACTGCTTCGTCGATACCCCGCTGACCTTGTCAGGCACTTGCGTACTACTACATGCGTATTCTCGTTTTCCGGCCTGCCGTGTCATCCAGCCTTGGCGCAAAAGCTGCCCCAGCACTCATTTCGGTGAGCGAGGCCAGCAAACACATTATCCAGATTGTGCAGCTATTGGAAGAGCGCAGCATGTCGTTCTCCTTCTGTCTCAACAAGTCAGACACTCTGATTCTCTCTGGAATGGCCCTTCTCTTCCAGACGGTGGGCTTGAAGCAGGACAGCAAGGTGCTGAAGGATAATGAGAAGCTCACAAACGCCGTCATCAAGATCGTCGAGAAAGCCAAAGCGCCAGGGTCGTACGACTTCAAACGAGTCGCCGGCTTGTTGGTGACTGTCGACGAGCCGCTGCCACAGTCGCTGCCGACACCACCAAGGAACAGCCCAGACCTCAGCATCATTGCGCCACCGACACTTCGAACATCACCGCCGGCTCCCATGCCGGCCCAGAGGATGCAGCACACAATCGGGCTACACCCAAACGCGAGCGTGAGCGAGACGGATCTGCTCCTGCAACAAGAGAAGTTGCGGCGGATGACCATGCCGCCCGCCATCCAACAGCACGGTGCAGAGCAGTACCGAGCCCGCTCAAGGCAATCGTTCGACGGAGCCTCGAGGCACGACTCGGCCATGGCACGACGCGATCACCGCTTGTCGATGAGCCAAATGCAGGTCGCGCAGGTAGCCATGATGACACGGGCATCACCCGGATCGGGCCGAACACCGAAGCAGAACTTGGATTTTCTATCCTTAAATCCCACCCCGCAATCGCAACAGTCACAACCCTCTTCACCAGTCCAGGCACGTGGTCAGCACCTACAGCAGTCACAGTTTCACGCGCAGTTGCAGCAACAAAAAGCCTCCGTATCGCCCGCAGAGTGGGATGCGTTGCTGGGATCGATTGAGAACGGGCAGATGAACCTGTACGATGCCATTTACGGAGGACCAGGATCCATTGCTTTGACGGAGGCATCATCGTCATGGTCTCCTGAGCCCTGGGATCTTTCTGGGTTCAACCTGGGCGACTTTGGGCCGGGGTCGGCAACGACGCATAGCGTGCTTAGTCTGAGCGAAGACAGTCTTAGTCCAGCGGAGGACCTAGCGCCAAGCGAAATCGGCCTGGGCCTTGATTTCCGAACACCGATGCTTCCGGTCACCGCAGCGTGCGGGACAACAGAAGGGTACGTGTTGGACGGACTTGACTTTCTATAAACTTTAGGATTCGATCAGGGATTGGGTTATGGATAGCCTGGGCGAGCGCTGGATTTATGGGTTGGGGAATTCTACAAGGGATCATGTCTTTGGCTTGGAGTTCATCATGGATCTGGTCGTCCACAGTGTAGGCAGTCACTGTGATACCTGGGTGTTCTATTGGTTGCAACAGAAGCGGGAAAAGTGGGCTTAGTCAGGACTTATGAATATCGATGTTTTTTTTTGGTCTATCTTTCTCTTTCTGCGCCTGGTGGGGTCGGGATGGACTCGCAATGGTGGATATGTGGAGGAAATGATGGAGCTGGCCCTCACAGGGGGCGGGTGGAGGTGAGGAGAAGCGGCATGACCGGAGCGTTAGTGTCGTGTCTGGACAAGCAGTCCTGACTGCGGAAAGCAAGGAGGTTACCTGTTTGTTGGGACTTGATCTTATCTTGGGTTGGGGGTATGGTTGATATCGCCGATCTCCACGGCGGAGAATATTCGAGGCGAGGTAGTGAACCTGCATGTGAGACTTTTTTTTGTAGCAGCGGGGCTCTTCACTTGGTGTTTGGACCCCAAGATCTATCAAGAGGATGTTTCCAGATGTTTGCTTTAGCGAGGTTTCCTCCTTCTCGTTTCGGTATAAAAATTATACTTGCTTTACAAAGTGTTTCTCTTTTCTTTTTATGGCTGTATCCTTCTCGTTTTTATTTGGGGGTTGGACTCGATGAGATCGTGCATTCGGTGCCATTTTTGGAGCTCGGCGCCGTTAGTTACATACATGAGCATCACGTCCCGTCTGTTCTTCAATCTTGACTCGCATGCAGCCTGATTTCCACGTGGTTCACCAAGTCTATATTGATATGTCCGGCGGCGACAGCATCGTTTAGCCTAAAGTTGGGTTTGCACGATTCGCCGCTTCATATGGGTACGAGCGAAGCAAGCAAGGGGGGGACAGGCGAGGTCGTGCCGATGAAGTTGCGCAAGCGATGTAGTTATTCTTTTCTGTCAATATTCGTGCATTGTATGACAACGTTCAGAAGCGCCACATTCCGATGTCCACCGTGGCCATGTACATAGTGTACCGACGCCACCACCAATAAGGCAAACCGCAAACCGGCTGGTCGGTGTCTTGTCAGCCCGCTTCGGCACTCGGGGCGGACCCCACAACAGCCCGGTTTACCGTTTCCGTCTGACCCTTGTCGCGCTGCCAAGCTTCTCTGCATCAGCGGACTAACCTGGCTGTGCCTCAACGTCCCGTCGCAGGTCGTTGAGAGCTGAGCGAGCTGCTGTGCTGCACGACACACCACACCCGGCCGGACTTAAGCTAGGTTGAGACGAGTTCTTATTTCCTTTTTCCTTTTTGTCGTGGGGCAGTGAATTGCGTGTACGTCGTGAGCGACGGGGCGAGCGGGGTGCAAAGTTGCGCCGGCCGAGAGCGCCGCCTCACTTTCAATAAATACTAGACAGTTACTATCAGTGACAAGAAATAAGGGAAACGGGGCGCCATACTTTTCCATAACCAGTCCGATTGATACCAGACATGGCTTCCGAAGACATGCCTCTCTTACTCGGCCAAAAACCAGGTGCCGTCCCACCCCCGGGTAAGCACTCATCTGATCCTGATCCATCCAACCCCCAATCCCGAGCCTCGCTAACCAGCCCATCCAGACGGAGGAGCTTCCGTCCAGGGATTCACTATCCCGGAGCTGACCAACCAACGCTCCAATTTTGGCCCGGACACCGGCTCCTCCCTCCCCCAAGCCATCGCCCACCGCGGCTACAAGGTTCTGTACCCCGAAAACACCATGCTGGCCTTCACCGCCGCCATCGCTGTCGGTGCCCACGCCATCGAGACAGACCTACACCTTTCGAGGGACGGTGTTGTCGTTCTCTCCCACGATGCCACCCTTACCCGGTGTTTCGGGCGCGACGCCCGCATCGCCGACCTCGACTGGGCCGAGCTACGCACGTTGGAAACGCTGCGCTTCCCCAAGACGCACATGCCCCGCCTCATTGACCTGCTGTCCTTGCTTACCAAGCCGGGACATGAGCACGTGTGGCTGCTGCTGGACGTTAAGCGGGATGACGCAGCCGAGGAGCTGCTTTCACGGGTGGCAGCGGCGATTGCATCAGTTCCGACGACGGGAGCGAGTGGGGAACGGCCATGGTCGTGGTCGGAGCGGATTGTGCTGGGGTGCTGGAATGAGAGTTATATCTCGCTGGCGAGAAAAGTGCTTCCAGGGTTTGCGGTCGCCTACATTGGCCTGTCGTGGCTGTATGCGCGGCGCTTCTTTGGCGTGCCGGGGGTGCATTTCAATCTGCTGCAAAAGTCTCTGGTGGGTCCCGCAGGCGGTCGGTTCATGCGTGCGGCGCGGCGGGAAGGACGGGCAGTTTTCGTATGGACGGTGAATGAGGAGGAGTGGATGGAGTGGGGAGTGCGGAAGGGGGTAGATGGAGTGATCACAGATGATCCGAAATTATTTCTTGAGGTTTGTGAACGCTTCCGGAACCCGAGCCAAGCCGGGACTGGTCGTGTGGCAAATACGACAACGAGCAAAAGGGTGAGGCTGTATGTTGAGGCAGCTGTAGTGCAGGTCTTATCAATAGTGCTGTCATTGTTGTTACGGTTCCCGAAAAACAAACTTGGGGAAGGGAGGAGACCTGGTCCTGGAAAGGGGTGATAGCATTGTAACAACGGCGTTGGGGGTCAACGATAGGTTCAGGCACTAACGAGATACCACGGCGGGATGCATGTCTGCAGATTCAAATCTGAAGTACTTTACGTTTTGTTTATTCCCAACGGTTCAGAGAAACCCGTTCTCGTGCAGCCCCATGGTGACGACAGCGTGACAAAAGTCAACTTTTTCAGGCACCTATCACCACATTATCAAGGTGCTATCTTACAACGTTTACCTGCGGCCATACGACCAATCCATATTCCGGTGCCACCTTCGAGATTCCTGTCGTAGCCGTGCAAAGACGTGCTACCTACCTACCTGGACATGGGTGGATCCTCCCTCGACGAATATTGTGTACGCTTCGATGGATATGGAGCGACGCGAATTTGCGATCCCTCGTTGGAGGGCCGAGTGGGAGAACTTGGCACCTCGCGGGCACGTGGCAGAATAGCTGCTTGTGCTTCCATATATGGCGACACGAAGACGTGTTCAGTTGTGAACGGAGGACGAGGCGATGCTGTTTGCCCTGATACATGGAGAGTTGATGTTAGGGCACGTTGGTCCCCCGTGACTGAAGTCAGACTTGGAGAAGGTGCTCGCACTTCCATAACTGACGTATCCGAGCTGCAGGGTGACGCGTCAGTCATCTCAACGGAAACAGAACGTCGAGGAGCTGCTTCGGGAATCGAGAATGGCGGAGGTGTGGATGCCATACGCCGAGCCCGAGTTGGGGTTTCTTGACTGGGGGAACCATCGCGAGTATAGGGAGTAAACCTTGTTCGCTCACGCGCCTTCAAAGAAGAGGATTTAGGTGAGAATACTGGCGTGTCTCCATGTCCAAAGTAACGGGATGGACCAAAACCCTGATGGAAAGACTGTTGAGGAGTTCGCGGTGCAGGGGTAGGGGCAAGGGTAGGATCGAGAAGTCGTGCAAGCCCTTTACACCCTCCCTCCTCAAAGGCATCTCGCAGAGACAATCTCCTCCCTCCGTCCAAAACCTCCATGTGCGGCACCTTCTCAAGTAGTAGCCGCACAATGGCATCGTTTTGTTTGTAGGCGGCGTACCACAAGACCGGCCTGTCCTGGGTGTCTCGGGAGTTGACATCAGCCCCGTTCTCGAGAAGCAACCTGGCCATACCTTCATGGCCATACTCGACTGCGAACATTAAGGGTGTTTTCTTTTGCTTATCCCTGGAATTCACGTTGACCTCGCTCCGGATGAGACGCGAGGCCACGTCTTCACACCCAGAGGAGTCAGCCCCTCCTCATCCGCGACGTTGGCTCGGTGGCCCATGCCGAGCAGCGTTTTCACGATTTCTGGGTGACCAGCAGCTAGATGGAGCGGGGTTTGGCGGCTAAGGGTCTCGATATTTGGGTCAACCTTGTATTGTTTCCTGGCGGCCAAGATGAGGCGCAGCATATTGAGGCGGCCGTGGACACAGGCTGTCAGCAACGGGCATGAACCGCCAGCTCCCTTCAAGTCGGCACCGCTCTCGATCAAGAGCTGCGCAATCTCGGTGTGGTTTCCTTCAACTGCCGCCGCCAGTGGCCTTTGCCCCTTCCTACCGTTGGATCCATCCACTTGAGCTTGATTATCGAGCAAAAATCTCACGACAGCTTCATGGCCGTTCCTCGCTGCGAGCAGCAACGGGGGGTCCATTAAGTCGGGATCAAGCGTAGCTCCTCTACCGACGAGGAACTCAACCAGGGCAAGGTGGCCTTTCTCTGCAGCCCAGCACAGCGCTGTCCTGTCATTAATGTGAACGTCAGGCTCGGTTAGTAACAGAGAAAACGCAGCCAGGGTGTCATCTCCGTATTGGGCGAGATATCCCGCCAGAGTTTCTTGTGTAGTAGGCCAGGGGGCTGGGAAACTGTCACCGCTGCGCTCAGTCCATTGGTACTGCCGCAGAGCTCTGTACAGTGGACATTCGTGTGGCAGCTTGTCAAGTGTCTCCCGGAGCAGCACTCGAACTGTTTCATGGCGTGCTTCGACCAAGGCCGCGACGATTGGGGACCCATAGCGTTCTCCAGAAACTTCCACGCGGAAACCATGTTCCCGCCCAGGACAAATTGTAATGAGACTGGGACAGTCATGCTCTGCGAGAATATATAGGAGGCTCGTCTCTGAGAGATGCTCGCGGCTCTTGTCTTGCAGAAACAAGTTGTGGAAGTGTCTCCACTGGTGGAGTGGAAAGTTATTGACCAGAGTCGCTTGGTTTTGCTCGCTGGAGTAACTACGTTGCCTCGCTTGTGCCGTGTCCGCGTGGTACAGAATATGATGTACCGCATAGCCCAGAAACGGTTGGCTCCTGTTAGCCGCCTCCACGGATCCCCTAAGCCCTGTGTCGAAGCTGGTGGCGATGCAGCTGCGGCAGCACTCTCCAAGAATCTTGTGGCTCTCGGCTAAGCGGTCAGTGCCAGCGTCTGGCCACACCTCCCTCAGTCCGCCTTGTTCAACAAGGAAGTCCTTTACCGATTCGTGGATGAACTGAACGGTGGGCGTTGCGGACTGAGTAGTTTCGGTTAGCCCATGGGAGGAACTGAGAATAAACCTCTCCATGACCTCAAGTGTGGTTTTTTGTGGGTCCCAGTCGCCGAGGATCGTGGACTGCGTGTAGGCGTGGATTGCAAAGTATAACTCGGCCGGGGTAAGGGGACGACGTGCGCAAAGCACCCAAAGAAGGCAGAGGAGAAGCTCGATGCTGCTTGTGTCACCCGGAATCAAGATCCCCCTAAACAGTCCGCGGAGGTCATTAGGAGTGTTCTCAATCGTCTGCTCCAGCTTCGCGTCATTCCCCGCGTCGTGTTCCTGGTTCAAGATCTGCACGACGAGAACCACCCACATGAAGACGCCGGAGGCTTTGGATCGAATTCGAGAGCGTATCTCCTCGGCAAACCGGCCCTGTCCGATTCTCAACTCAGCATCAAGAAAGTTTATAATGTCTTGGCTGTGCCCTTCTTGGTCTTCGAGTTTTATCACCGGGGCGGCTGTGGCGTAATTGGGAAAGAGCCGGGTAGATAAGCAAATACGAAAATCAGTCTCCGGTCTCGCGTACGTCTGGCAGAGTCCCTCCAGAAAAGAAACCGTGTCGCGATCCTCGTCCCTGTTGCACTCGTCCAAAGCATCGACAAAGCATATCACGGATGAATTCCCCATGCTGTTGATCGCTGCAGCAAAGAGCTCCTTCAGCAGTTCGGCTGTCCAGCGAATGTCTTGTGGTTCCCGATGTCTCTGGGCGTCGAACACAGGAGCCTCGAAGATTGTCTGCAGTGCTGGGAGACATCGAAGCAGCTGAGCCAAAAGCGAGCGATACATGCTTGCAGCCGATTTCTCCGAGTCGTCTCCACGTGCGTTGAAGAAGAAGGAAATGACAATCTTGTCTGGCATGGCCTCCTTGGCTCTGCGAAGCGCAAACTTCATCATGGTTGACTTGCCGGTGCCTGGTTTTCCCCTGATCCATAGAACGTCGCTGTGAGGCTCGTCCTTGGTCGAATTGAGCCATTTGTGGTATTCGGGGTGGGTTATCAACCATTCACATGTGCCAACTTTTTCTCTCTTGATCGTCTCCCGCCGCGCGTCTGTTTGGCCCAGCCCAAGCGAGCTGAGAATGGCGGTCTTCTCCTTTCGCGTCAGCCGTACGCCGGTTCTCCGGGATCTGGCCGAGCGGACCATGCGGGATACAGCAGCCTCGACCTTTTTGTACTCGGAGTCGGCCAGGTCTTGGAAGATACACATTTGGGAGTGGTAGTTTGCGATCTGTTCAACAACCTCGATTGATGGCAGGCCGAGGCGGGACGAAAAGTCTGGCACGATCTGGGATTGCAGTCAGTGAAAATGATCAGAGAGCAATACCGGGCGAGTGATGGATGATAGACACAGACCTTCCAGTATCTAAGCGGTATTCTTGGGCTGGGGAGGGGCTCGGGATCCCGCTCCTGGAACGAATGCAACAACCAGTTCTGATCAAGAGCTAATGGATTAAACTCTTCCTTGAGCTGTTTAAGACGCTCCGACGTCACGGTTAAGGCCCGCAGAACCTGGTCGCTCGCAGTACGCCAGCAACGCTGATACCAGAACTTGAACAAGAAGGTGAGATTGGACGGTTCGGGGCTGCCCGCGTGCGGTGTTCCGAAAAAGATGATGCCAGCCGTGAATCGAAAGATGTTTTGCAGATGGGTTACCTCGGCGCTCCTTCTAGACCGACAAAGCATCTCCTTCACAACGATGCCTCCAAGACTATGTGCAATGAAGATGATTGGTTTCCCTGATGATACGGTGGGAAGATCTGCTCCCAAGGCCGCTAGGAAGTCCTTGCCAATGTCGAAAACACAGTTTCCGTCATCACGACTGAACCACGGGCGATGGGTCGTGAGATACCCATATGTCAGGATCCTGGCGTTCGGAACCGTCAGGGGGAGGAGATCCCGGGGCCAGAAAACGTGGCTGTCCGTCGCGATCGAACCATGGCACCAGGTCGAATCTGGTTTTCCGTTCAAGCCATGGACGAAGATAACCCTGGCCCCGTTAGCATATGTTGTGTCAATATGGGCTGTGACTTACGTTAGTTCTGGGTTACTGGGTACAACCAGGGCGGTCAGTCCCAGTAAAGGAACAGGGCCCTGATGTATGTAAACATGATCAGGTCGATCCATCGTGTACACTCGGAGAAATACCGTAGCGATCTCGCAATGGAAGGAAGTTGTATGAGATCAAATACTCTGGAGAGGATGGGGTAGGGGAGGTGAGAGGGAGGTGGAAGAGTGATGAGAGGAGGAGAGGACAGAAGAAGGATGGAAAACATCTCTGGTTTATATGCTTGTTCGGGACGGGGTTTGTTTTGTCACCATCCGTGTATCAGGAGCAACGTACTGTGTGTTGCCACAACAAGAGCTGTCATCACTAACGACCATCACTGAGGTGATGTCGTCCAGCATCGAGGTTCGGCGCGGGGTGGCAACATGAGAGGGCAGACCAGCTCACCTAAGAAGCTCTACTAGACAGAAAAAAGGGCAGTCGTTGACATGGAAGCTACAGGCGTATTAACAACCAACGACGGTGATGCACTGAGCAGACGTCTTCGCGCTCTCCAAACCCTCGATCAGGAAGGGACTATCCGGAGGCTCACAGGCGAGACCGTTCTTGTTAGTAGATCTTGCCTCTGAATGGCCAGACATGATTCCTATCAGGTGACGCTCCCCGGTCGACCATTGGATGCCGCAGTGCCAATTTGTCAGCCTCACTCATGGTGTTGCAGTGTTTGCCGGATTTGATGGACGGTGGTACCTTGTGCCCTCAGCACCTGTAGATATGGTACCTGGGTCCATTTAGTAGTAGCACAGTCGGAGACAACCTCCCTCACGCCCAGAGTCATAGTAGAGAGCCACTGCAGAGAGTCGCCCACGCGGGTGCCAAGACCTGTGCGGTTCTCTAGTTGTGGCGATAATTCCCTCGCACCTGTATGCCTCATTGGATTCCCGCACCCTGTGCATGGACAGGTCATTTTGGAAGAAGCCATCGTGGGTGGAAATCGGAAGCAGCCGTCGTCAATCGGGAGAGGCTGGAGGGCGAACCCCTCAAGGCCGCATGCCTAGTCGCCAATGACGTCGCGAGACACGCCTCGTCCTGTATGCATCCAATCCCAATCCAGGCCCCCAGCGTGCAAACGGCTAATCCACTCGTAATTCCAAAACAACACTGTCAGCTCATTCCCTCCACGTCAACATGCAGTCCCACAGGGCCCAGCGCACGCTCCGCGGGCGGCTTGGATTCTAATCCAATGATGGACTCGTCCGCCACCCTGCGAGCCGAGACCGCCTTTCTGATGGTCGCCGACATTTCCTTTTTGTACCGCCCTGTTGTTCTGGCTGAGTGCGTTCGCAGCCGTGTGTCACGATACGCCTGCCTGTTGTCGTCGCCTACAAACAAAGACTTTTGCTCTCCCATCTCAAGGCCCAACCCTACCCCAACCCAACTGAACGGTTCAGATCCTGCCTTTTTTTCCTCGTTCTGGTAGATTCATCTATTGCAAGGATTTTTATTTTTTAAAGAATATCTTGATCCGGAACCAAATGTCGTCGTGCGTCGTTCGGGAGGTGGCCTGGAGAGCCCCTGCTTGTAATCGCAATGCCGTGTTCCGACCCGGCGGTCGTACTCCGCTCTGTGAAGAGCACCTGTGTCACTTTGGACGGACCGGCACGCGTGGGCCTCGCTGCTTCGAAGTGCCGTTGCGGCTGATCTATAGCGTGCGCGACTCGGGCGGCCTGTTACCAGATGATACCGAATCATTCTTCTGCCAAGAACACAACCAATACGCCTGCCAGGCCACGGTCGAGGATGGTACGCCTTGTCCTGAGGAGCGCCGTTCCGGCACCGAGTACTGCCGCACCCATACCGAGTCGGTGTGCCGGGCTCGCACACGGTCAGGAGCCTGTCGCTCCGTTGCCACCGACGGCGCCGACTACTGCTCCCAGCATCGATGTGCAAACGGACTCGGGGGTCGCGGCCCTGAAGACCACTGCCGCAACATGCGGACGGCAACCACCCCGTTCTGCGACGACCACATCTGCATCTGGCGAGGCCGCGAGGGCGTCCGCTGTGACAAGCAGTCGCCCCATGCAAAAGCCTGTTGTGCCAAGCACACGTGTGCGCGATGTGAGTTTGGTTCTGAGGATGCTACGGCACATTGTATCTATCACTTGTGCTCGTATGGGAGACGCGGCAAGACTAGGGAATGGCCGCCCTGCGAGGAGTCGGTGAGCAAGGAGGGGTACTGTGGGCGACACAAGCGGGAGAAGAGGGTTGATGTGGAGGTGATCCGGCCTGGGAGGAGACGGGTTGACGAGCAGGTTGACTACGGTCGGGGCTTGCCCGGCGATGACGAAGATTACTACTCGGACCCCGACTACCGACCCTCTTTCACCTTATCTCGGACGCCGAGGAGCAACCGGAACGGGGGCAACGGCCAGTTGATGAAGCGGCTGGAATATCGGGTCATGGAGGCGGACATGGAGAGCAGGGGTAGTGGGGGGAGCGGACCCAGCAGAGGACGAAGGGAGTCGTGGGCTCCAGAGTGGGCCGTCCGGCCGTGGAGGCCCTGGACGCCACATTGCTGATGAAATGCTGAGTGTTGAGTATTGAGCATCCGTAAGGCTGATTCAAGCATGTGACCTTAACATACTCGGTACACCGCAGATTGGTCGTGGGCGAGGCTGTGTAAGTCAATCCGTGAACAATAGATCCCAACATGAAGTAAGCAAACTAAATGCGAGATTGTTACGCACTCCATGATCTGAAGTGTGATTGATCCGTGTCAAGTGGCCTGACAGCGTGCGCGCCCGCGAAACTCCTCTGACAATGCCACTGAGAAAGTCCACGTCGTCGTCATCCGAACCAATCACGCACTCGCCGATTGAGTGCCTGACAGCGGGCGAACCATCTCTCCGGGCAATGCCCCAGGCGGTCGCAAGCTGGAGTTTAAGGCCGGCCTTAGGTCCGCCACCACCAGCCTCAGCGTGGCAGCGCTAAGGTTGGTATGCGGGGCCGATTCGCTAGCGTGGGTTTGCAACCTGGATCGGGTTTCGGACGCCCCAAGAGCCCGGGACGGCAACTTGAGGCACAATACAAAACACGTCCTCTCTCCCCGCCTCAGGCAAGGCGACTACATTCCGTCTTTGATTAGGCAGTTGTTGCGCTGCACTGATATCACATTGCGAATATGTCCCAGATCAACGCCGGCTCGACTGAGGCCGACCATCTTTGCGTTCTCGTTCATGGGGTAAGTTTTGTCGCGCCGACTAGGGTCGTGGGGTTGCAGTCGCAAGCTTAAGCTAACGGTGACATCACAGCTATGGGGCAACCCGGACCACATGGCGTCCATCGCTAAAACCTTGCGAGCCCAACACCCTTCGGAAAAATTGTATATCCTCGTTGCGAAGCGGAATAGCGGATCCTTTACATACGATGGTATCGAGTGCGGCGGTGAGCGAGTGTGTCAAGAAATCGAAGAGGAGCTGGAGGCGATAAGGAGCCGCGGCGGCGAGATCAAGAAGCTGAGTATTGTTGGATATTCCCTTGGTGGGCTCGTTGCTAGATATGCGATCGGGTTGCTACATGCAAGGGGTGTGCTGGATAAGCTGGAATGCATGGTATGGTCCCTGAGACAGCCACGAGACTGATGAGCTGACACAATGCAGAACTTTGCGGCATTTGCGAGCCCCTTTCTTGGTGTCAGAAGTCCCCTCCGCGGGTGGGCGAATCGAGTGTTTAATGTGCTTGGCGCCCGCACACTCTCCGTTTCTGGCCGGCAGTTATTCGGCGTCGACAAGTTCCGCGACACGGGCAAGCCGTTGATTGCCGTGCTCGCCGACCCCAAGTCCATCTTCATGGCGGGTCTCGCCCGGTTCAAGCGTCGCTCGCTGTATGCCAACATCACCAACGATAGGACCGCCGTGTGGTACACAACGTCGATCAGCAAGACGGATCCGTACACGGACCTGTCCAAGGTGAAAGTCAACTATCTCAAAGGTTACGAGAATGTCATTCTCGATCCTGTCGACCCATTACGCCTCGCCACGCCAAAGCCAGATGAAACGTCTCTTAGTCTCAGCGCCCGAAACTGGCTGCAACGCGTTCCTCTCTTACTAGCGCTCACCGTGTTCGTGCCTGTCGGAGTGACGGCGTACATGATAAACGCAGTCTACCAGACAACGCGCAGCTCGAAGCGTGTCAAGCAGCATGAGAGTGGCCTGGCCGGAATCAACGTCGAGAGCTTCCGGGTGAACATGTGGATGAATGAGATTCGAGAGGGCGTTGAGGAAGCCTACGAGGATCTCAACAGCGGGCAGAACCAGGAATATCTGGGAGCTGAGGGTAGCGATGCCGAATCGATTCTGGCGCTCGAACGCAAGATGACCAGCCCTAACAACCCGACCCTAGCGCTAGCACCGTACCAGTTCGCGGCGATCCAGTCTCTGGATGCGCTGGGCTGGAGGAAATATCCGGTTTGGATTCACAGCCATCGGCACAGTCATGCTGCGATTGTTGTGCGGGTCGAGAAAGAGGGATTCGAGGACGGTCAGGTGATATTGAGCCATTTTGCTAAGGAAGAGTTTTTGAATTAATCTGGTGTGATTATGCGCGGCGTTGGTACCTATACCCGGTTATCTGTTTGAGCGAGGAGTTGAGGCTAGACGACCGTTGGATGATAATGCAATTTGCACATTGGCGCTGGACACTGGAACCCACAACTCGCTGTGCACGTTAATGCCAAGAGCCGCCGGACCCAACGGACTGGGTCGGTGCGCCAGCTGGTCCAAGCTCTTTTCTTGGCGCTGCATCCACTCTCCCCTAGTTAGCGGGAGCAAATCTTGAGTCCACCCTCCGTTTGTGTCTCTCAGCCACAATACAATCTGTTTGTTTTGCTGTATGATACAGAGATTCACTATGCGGACCTCACGCGTCGCAAAAGAAACGGCTCGCCTCTTTGACGCCACGCCGCACGCGAACACTACTGGTCCTGACCTTCCCCGCCGTTCCACCCGCGCCAGCGTCCTCGCCCGCTTCGCTTATAATGCAACGGCAAACCAAACCCCAGATATTGAAGATGCCGTCGGCTCTCCGAGAAGCTCCACCAGTGCTGGCGCCGGCGGCGGTGCTGTCACCCGCGTCACCCAGAAACGCAAGCGTGCCGCAACCGTGAACAAACCCTCATCGTCCCCGCCTCCCACCCGTTTCAAGCCCGAACCCCCCTCAGATTCCGAGCCCGACATCAAAAACACGGCCGCTGACAATAAACCGGCCAAACCTCGCCGCAAACCCGCGCGCCGTGCCGTCTCCCCGTCGGGCACTGTCAAGGTCGAACCTCCCTCCGACTGGGAGGAAATGTACGCGCTCGCCAAGGCTATGCGGCTCACGGGTCCCGCCGCCAACGCCGCCGTTGACACCATGGGCTGCGAGCGGCTCGCCGCACCCGACGCCTCACCGCATGACCGACGTTTCCACACACTTATTGCACTGATGCTGTCGTCGCAGACCAAGGACACCGTCAATGCCGCGGCCATGCGGCGGCTGCAGACGGAGCTGCCCGCCGCACAGCCGGGCGGTCGGCCGGGGCTGACGCTGGAGAATATCCTGGCGGTGGAAGACGCGGTGCTCAACGAGCTGATTGGGAAAGTAGGCTTTCACAACAACAAGACGAGGTACATCAAGCAGGCGGCGGTTATTTTGCGGGACCAATGGGGCGGGGATATACCCGATACGATCGAGGGACTGATGGCGTTGCCAGGGGTGGGGCCCAAAATGGCGCACCTGTGCATGAGCGCCGAGAATGGCTGGAACCGTGTCGAAGGAATTGGGGTCGATGTGCATGTTCATCGCATTACGAACCTGTGGGGGTGGCAGAACCCGCCGACAAAGACGCCCGAGGACACGAGGCTGGCCTTGCAGGCGTGGTTACCGAGGGACAAGTGGAAGGAGATTAACTGGCTCTTGGTGGGGTTGGGGCAGGCGGTTTGTCTACCGGTTGGGAGGAAGTGTGGGGATTGTGATTTGGGGCTGAAGGGGCTTTGCAAGGCGGCAGATCGCAAGAAGGTTGCGGAGGGGAGGAGAAAGGTTAAGTTGGAGGAGGTCAAAGTGGAGCTGGAGGCTGAGAGCGATGGCCAGGCCAAACTAGAAACCAAGACTGAGGTGGCCAAGATGGAGATTGACGAAGATGCGAGTGACTCGCCCGGTACGGTGGAGGTCAACGAGTCGGGGATCAAGAAGTCTGAAAGTGAAAGGCCTCACACGAAAAGTATCAAGAGAGAAGGCCGTGTTGTTGCTGTTAAGAGGGAAGCCAAGGCAGATGATGTGGGCATGGGAGATGTCGATGTCGTCGACGCAAAGGACACTAAAATTTCAAAGCCTGGTGCCGAGCAAGGCGACGATCAGAAAGTTAAGCCCGAGGTAAATTGCAGCGTTTCCAAGCTGGAAGACGAGGCAGGGGAGCCCCAAGTCAAGTCGGAGGCTGAGCCGGAAGACTTTGACACGAAGAAGCCCACTCGCCAGCTCAAGACAGAGAGTCAGGCCAACAACATCAAACTGGAGTCCAAAACAAACGACAGTCTCCGCCCCATCAAATTAGAGGCCACGAACAAGGTCGTTATCAACAGGGCCAAGCCAGAGCCTGCCCCCAAAGCGGTCAAAACGGAACGGGCAGCCAGCGCCAAAAAAATAGAGCGCACCTCCATCAAGGAGGAGCCCAAGATCGACGAGTCGGTTCAGATGCAAGACGACCAACCGATTCTCAACTCAGCACAGATCAAAGTAGAAGACACCGTCACCAAGACGAAAAATGCAGACGAGGACAAAAACAAGATCAAGCGGGAGACGAACACTACGCGGGCGGCCAAAGCGGAGGACGACTCGGATTCTCTCACAGGTATCAAGACGGAATCCCAGCTCGTTGAAGTCAAGCAGGAACGCCAGCCACTAGCTGGTAGACCGGGCCGGCGGCAGAGGTGAAGCGGTGACGACGGTAGGTGAGAGGCGGTGAGACCGGGGCTCCACCCTCCTCCCCGACCCGCAGACGGATATCTCGGGATGGCGATCTTCAGCTCCACCAAGGATTGGTTACGTAGTGTTCAAATTTTAGTTCGACTTGATGGATCCCGCTTTGGTTTCTGTGTCCCTAAACTCTAGCCTAATTGCTACCCGACCCCGTGATATCCATATCCCCACGTTTCCACCTCTGTAGTGGTCATGCGAGATGCGGAGATACGATATCGGAGCTGGGACTGGGATGCGGGCTTGGTCAAAGGTCAAAAAGGAGAGTTTGCATGGTACCATGGCTACGTGTTCACGTCACGCTCGCGAAAAATGGTCTAATGTGATTGACAGCCGACCTCTGCATTACGTTCCATGGGCGGTGTGGCTGTAATTGATAGGTACCTAAGGAAGGTAGAGAGATAGTGGGAACAACAAGACAGGAACAGAAAAAGGATACCACGCCAATCCGACCCGCGCGCGTTTTTGGGCGGCCGTGGGAGAATGACCCCGAGTTCCCAAATTGAGATGCTCGCAAATGAAACCATCCGTCCATCCATTCCCTCCCGGCCTCTCTTTAAGAAAAAGAAACAAATAAAAACTCCCATCTCCCTGTTGACGCCGTGCCTTCCGTAGAAATAACATTACAAAAATATTGATTCCCTTTTCCCAATTTCGTGTCGGGTCGCTAATTTGGGTGGCCGATCGATGATGCGCGCAGAGTGTCGAGGGGTGATCGACCGGAGTTGGCCATGATCTGGCGTCGTCTCCGCCATTGGCGCTTGCGGGCTCTTCGAAGAGCAGCGCCCGTCAGCGGCAGTGTTATATTGTCGGGGTTGTCGCCGTTTGTAGCTTTATCGGCATGCAGCGTTCGGAATCGGTCGCATCGGGAAGCTTCAACAGCAACAGCAGCACCACCATCACCAAAAAAAGCGTTGGTGGTGGGGGGTGCGCCCGGGCCGCAGTAGCGGGGGTTGTGGCGGCGGCTGCGACGACGGCGGCGGCGCGAGTTCGTCGGGGGTGGTGGGAGTGGGTGGCTACACGCCCTTGATGACTTGAGTGCGTTCCTTGTTGAGCTGCATGGCGTTCTGCTCAAAGGCCTCCTTTTTGCACTGTTTTTAGGCGCGGAGTGGAAACACAGGTCAGCCAACGAGTCATCCTCGGATAAGACATCTGACAGGCCGACGAGCCACCACTGCGGCTCATCAGGTGCCGGTGCCCCTGGACTGCCGAGAGCTGCTGGGCTGCTACTTACGTCGTCCAGGTTCCTGCACTTGTGATCCTCGAGAAGTCGGTGGTTGTTGCAATAATGTCCCTGGCAGAATGCGCAGTCGCCCGATATCCGTTGGGCAGCCGCCTTGCAGTCTGTGAAGCTGCACTTGATCTTCCTAGGAGGCATTTTGCGTGTGTGTACGCAGTGTAGAGGCAGATTTATGGTCCAAGTGTGTTCGAGTTGGTGGAAGTGTTGGACGATGGGCGTCGAGCGCTAGTTTGTGTGGCAGGAAGATGAGAAAGCAAGAAAGAGAAGAAAACGGGCTCGGGACAGGGCGCACGAGGTTATTAACAAGGTCGTGGTGGAGATCAGTCCGATGACAAGCAACCTAGCACTAGATTCACGTGGCGGAATTCACCCAAAGCCCGAGAGCGGCTGGCTTGCAAGGCCTGGTCCAGCAGCCAGCTCACAAGGCCGGCTAGGGTGGAAATAGCTGGAACCCGTTGGACCAGGCAAGCATTGGGTGAGGCAAGCCGTGGGGCGAAAATGCAAGCGAGAAATGAGAGATGAATGACTGTACGCCCCCCAGTCACTAACGGCACACTCCTCCAGAGAGGCTGCTTCCGGCGCGGCCTTGAAACCGTGAACCGTGGGCCGTGGCTGGCAGCGGATCCTGCGGGATGGCCTTTATCGAGGTGCTTTCTGCACCAGCTGCAGCAAATTCGTGATTGCGGCTTGCATGCTCCTGGAAATCCCAATCTTGGTTGTAAGCCCGACAGGTGCCGTGGCCGTAAAAAGCAGGGTACAAAATACATACATTCCTTGGTAGGTACCTGCAGGGACTGTCGGCGTCTGATCGCGTGTCTCTCCTCCAACTCGGTCCCCCGATCCAAATACCAGCTTTGGGTTGCCCTCCACCCTCTCGCAGACCTGAAGAGGAAAACGTCATGAAGGTACAATAAAGCACTGCAAGCTGTCCTTCTCGGCCTGATGATGGACCCCGCTGTCACCGACAGCGACCGACTTGGAAGCGGGGGCTCGTGAGCAACATGAACCTGGCCACGGCGTCTCGTCTGCCGTCCACCCGTCCACCCGTCCACCCGTCCACCCGTAACCCGCCGTGCCCGTCTCACCGCCAGGTCGCAAGGTCGCAAGGTCGCAAGGTCAAGGCCACCCCGTCAAATAGCCCGCTGTCGATGAATTCGCTCCCAATCCACTCCGCGAATCGTCTGGCAACACGACACGGATCACCCTTTTCTCGATGCGTCCTACGGTGCGGGGGTGTGAGCAGCTAGCGCTGCAAATCACCACACAGACATGCACGGCAACCGTTTGGGAGAGACTACCACGACTACGTGGTCGGGCACCTTTTTGCAACATCTAGATTCCCCCCCCTCCGGCTCGAGAGAGGGACAAGACACTGGCGGTGCCGCATCCGAGGTTACACTCGAATGACAGATGCACAACGGTCTGTACGTCGATGGAGTCGGAACCAGCGGTGTACAGACAACCGTATCAAACTGCCTACGTCCCCCGACAAGAATCGTTCCGTCTTCTCGTCCCAGTACAGCACCTGGAAGAGATCCAGGTTGATCCCAGCCGTTGGCGATCTCGCCATTCAGCATCGCCGACCATCATCGCCCGCGAGAGAGCATTGCTCGCCGCCATTCCACCGACCTGGCTCTGCTATGCCGTGTCGTGAGACGTGCCGTGACACCAAAGCCGCCTATCCCGGCAATTTTAAACCAACGAGAGCTCGGGGCTCGAGCAACGGCGGTACACATGGCACTCGTCTCACCGTGTTTGGTGTTTCTTTTCTTGTTATTCTTTTCCTATTTGCTAACAAAATACATGGACCCAGGGACCTGCTCCTACTCCAACATGGTGACGACAGCACGGATGCAGTCGCCCTGCTTCATAACATTGAAGGCATCGTTGATCTCTGCCAGTGTCTTGCGGTGCGTGATGAACTCGTCGACCTTGAGCTTGCCGTCAAGGTAGTCCCCGACCAAACCGGGGAGCTGGCTGCGGCCCTTGACGCCGCCGAAAGCACAGCCCTTCCACACCCGACCAGTGACGAGCTGGAATGCTGTGCAGGGTTAACCCGCTGAATGAGACATTAAAGGAAGGAAGGGAACTTACGTCTCGTGGAGATTTCTTGACCAGCGGCTGCAACGCCAATAATGATACTCTGGCCCCAGCCTTTGTGACAGGCTTCGAGCGCAGCGCGCATGACGCTGACGTTGCCGGTGCAGTCAAAGGTGTAGTCACAGCCTCCGTCGGTCAGCTCGAGGAGCTTGTCGACAATGGTCTGACCCTCGGGCAGCTTGGTGGGGTTCACAAAGTCGGTAGCACCGAACTTTCGGGACCACTCCTCCTTGGCCGGGTTGACGTCGACGACGATGATCTTGCTGGCGCCCTGGGAAACGGCACCCTGGATGACGCTCAGGCCGACGCAACCAGCGCCGAAGATGGCAATGTTGCTGCCCGCCTCTACGTTGGCCGTGATGCGGGCGGCACCGTAGCCCGTCGTGATACCACAGCCCAGCAAGCACGTGCGGTCCATCGGGGCAGTGGGCTGCACGGCCACGACCGAGATGTCAGCGACAACGGTGTACTGGCTGAAGGTTGAGGTGCCCATAAAGTGCAGGATGTCCTGGCCGCGAGCCCGGAAGCGCGATGTGCCATCGGGCATGACACCCTTGCCCTGGGTGGCGCGGATCTTGCCGCACAGGTTGGTCTTGCCCGACTTGCAGAACTTGCACTCGCCGCACTCCGGCGTGTAGAGAGCAACAACATGGTCGCCAACCTTGACGTTGGTGACACCCTCGCCGACCGACTCGACGATGCCAGCGCCCTCGTGTCCCAGAATGACAGGGAAGGCGCCCTCGGGATCCTTGCCCGAGAGCGTGTATGCGTCTGTGTGGCAGACGCCAGTGTAGTGGATCTGGATGCGGACCTCATGGGCCCGAGGCGGAAGCACCTCAACATCCTCGTAGCTGAGCTCCTGGCCCGCGGCCCAGGCAATGGCCGCCTTGCACTTGATGATCTTGACGCTCGAGTCAGTGATTGGCGATCAAGGGGGGGGGATGTGTGGTGGTCGATTACCTGTCCCTCTGTCGACGCCATCGTTTCGCTGTGTTGGGATTTTGGTTCGAGAAGGGGAAAAGTCAATTGGGACGGAGAGGCCTTGTTTTTGCTTGGTCCCAATGATGCAAGATGCGGATTATCACTATGCATCGTTTGCTTTGAAGCTGCAACCCCGCTTCCTCCTCCCTCACTTTCACCCCTCCTTGCGACCAAGGTGGGGTCCCAAGAGAATGCCGGCAATGTTTCCAATCGCCGCAAGACTTTCCCGACCGGCCAGTTTATCCTGAAAGCTGCCTGCTCGGTGATTTCGCGGCATCCGTTTTTTTTTTTCTTTTGGTATTTCCCTATCGTCACAGCCTAGACTCACCGAGCGGCTCGGCAGTTTTTGTCACGGCCGAGGGTATTACGAGGCACGCAACCAACCGCCCAGAGTGGCAGGGTGATAGGGGTGGGTTCCCGGTGGAATCGGTGACAAGAGATATTGATATCGATTGCCAGACGCTGGTGGTTCTGTTATTTATCGGTGGCATGTTTCTGTTGTCAGACTATGTCTGTCCGGTTATGAAGAAACATGTCTTGCATGCGCCGGTCAGCTCGAGGCAGGGCAGAGTGGGAATCTTGTGCATGTTGTCTTGCTCTGAGCCCCCCTCATGCGGTGATACAGGCGCCATTCTTTTTGTTGTTAAAGTAGTTGTGACATATCTCCACATCATCATGGGCCGGGAAAAAATAAGTATTTCCCTTCCTCCATTTCGATATCTTGGCATCCATTCTGTCTCTGTCCGGCCCGTTCCCGCAGTGCGGCTGGACTGTACGGCGACGGGTATGTGCTCGTCATCGCACGTCATTTGGCCTGAAGGGGACGACCGTGATGAGTACCTCCTATCATCAACTTGATCCTTGAGTAATGCAGACTATGTGCTCTCCGAAGCTACTGCTGAGGAGACTCTAAAGAAAAAGCACCTAGTCTAGCTAGTTCGTACGTTGAATTTAAAACCGAGTCACTAGAAAGTAGGCCAACCTGCAGGGAAGCATCCGCCCTGTTCCGTCAAAGTGATGCACCCGGGCCTCGGAGCTTGGCGGTCCCGGAACGTGCCACCCCGTTGGGTCCGGAATGACTTGTTGCCCAATGCCTCATCCTCATGACCTCATCAAGCTTGACGCCGACCTAGCGGTTCCATATCTAACACCTGATACATTTCGATTAAGCCAGCTAGTAATAGCTACCCCCCTCGATTGCCATCAGAGTCAAAAATGGCACCCCCTTCCCCACTCCCCGAGTTTGTCTACAAGATCACCCCGACAGCCCCGCCAGATCCAATCCCCGAGGCATATCCGCTCTCGGATCTCGACCGGAAAGATGGCTTTGTGCACCTGAGTACGGCTTGGCAGGTAACTACAGTTCTTTTTCTGCATCGTCTACCGCAAACTTTTTACTAGTTGAGCCCATCCCCGACACAGTCTCAACCCTAGATCGAACCCCTAGACCGAGCTGCAGCCCAATCCCAACGTTCATCACATTCCAGTTTCAAAATTCCTCCTCCAGGAAACAGACAAACACAAGCCCAAGATGAACAAGTAACTCACACTTCATAGATCCCCATCACAGCCGACCTTTTCTTCGCAAGCTCCGCCTCCTTCTTCCTGCTCAAGCTTTGCCTCTCCAATTTTGATTCCTCATCTATAAAATGGGATGAAGTCCCTGGCACCAACGAGTGTCCCCATCTATATGGGAACTTTGGAGCGAAAGACGTCGTCGACATCAAGGAGGTGCGTCGAGAAGAGGGGCAGAGCTGGAGTGCGGCACTCAAGGGGGAAGCGGCATGGCTGGTGTGATGTGATATGTCATGGTTTTGGTATCCCATTCCAATACAACTACATACACTGCGGTGTGTCGACGAGACGCTTGTCTGCCTTGTTCAATTGCTCCACCTTGGCCACAGGTTGAATCTGACACCAGCGTGGTCCTAACTGCAATCTGTCCGTACCTTAGCTTAAACAATCACCACGGGCCCCCATCCGCCTCTGCTAGCCACAGTCCTGCCAAATCCTTCGCTAAGCCTAGCCGTAACCTTCGCATCACATCTTCACCCTTCGTCTTTGCCGTCATCTCCTTCCGCCAGTCCCAACCCCGCTTGACATTTTTGGTCAGTGCGCTTCCCGGACCGAGGGACTTTTGGAGTTGGCTCGCCATCATCGAGCTGGCGCCAAGCACGTAGCTTCCCGATAGGCTGCTGGTGCTTTTCTTGAGCAGATCTGCTGGTGTCGAACCCTTGAGCCCACCCGGTACCGCAGCCAACACAACCTGGAGGAACTCCTCACATGTGTTGTACACACGGCTGCCCACAGCCTGGAGGTCCTCTATGGCCTTGAGCATGATGTCGATCTGGTCCAAGGTGATTGCTGGCTCGGAATATTTACCAAAGTGGACGTTGGTGTTTTCCGGGTCTGTAACAAACGCTGTGGCCTCGCCGAGAAGAGCAAGCAAAAAGTCCTCGCTGACAATGCCGTCACGTGTCTGGTCATACAGGCCGCCGCGGATGTTGTCATCTGAGCTGGCAATGACACTGACGAGGGCCGTGGCCGCCTGCTGACGTGCTGAGATGAGGTGGCTGTTCTCACCATCGCGAACGCTATAAAATTGGCGCAGCGAAGCATAGCCGCTCAACATCTTGCCCAACAGCTCGGCCGCCTCAAGATCTTGGTTGGCACACTGCTCTAGAGTCTTGTTACGGTCTGTGAGCAGGCGGTGCAAGTGGTCGTCGAGCTCGCTCGCGGGCGGATAGGCGGTCGACTGGACGAGCGAATACGAGATGAGCAGGTTCATGACCTCGCGGACCTTGTTCGGACGATGTGCCAAGGCATAGTACCACATGGCCTCGCCGTACCGGTGTGAATCCCGCTTGAGAATCTCGCCATATGTCTACAAGCTATTAGTTCCGCCTTGACCGCTTGGTGGTTCCAGAATACTTACCTCGACTGTCTCCTCAGCAAAAGGAACCATCCCCAAACCGGTCAGCAGGGACCAGATCTTGTCCACCGTAGCACTCGAGTCCACGTGCAGTCCGTCAATCAGGTGTCGCACCAGGTTGCCCACCATCTCTTCGGAACGCTCTGGCGAGTCCATACGGCCGAGCACGTTGATTGCGAGCTCCCAGCCGTCTTTTGACACGCCGTTCTTGTCTTGGACGGATCCGAGTTCCGTGTAGTCAGCGAGTGCTAGCGAGTATTGCACCAGCGTACTGTCCTTGATGCCATCGACATCGTCCGGCGCACCGGAATCCAGGCCGAGTACCTCAAGGTCGTCCATATCCAGGTCTTCGAGTCCGAACACGCCCGAAGGCTGGTGGGGGGGCAGCCATTTCCCAAGAGACGCGATCTCGGCCACGCCAGATGCAATGGGGAGCGACCAGCCGCGAAGAAGGCCAACGACGGCTTTGATATTATCTTCGAAAATGCACGCGATGCCAATCTCGAGCTGGCTCTTGGAGTTGTAGTGGAAGCCGGAATCCAAGGTTATGTGAAACGCTCGGGCCAGTCGGTCGAGGTAGTCTTCGGCATCGGACGCGCTGTGCGATGCTGGGACGAGTGCCCGCGACTGCGACAGGGAATGTGATAGCGATTGTGACAGCGACTGGGGATGAACATTCTTTTCGCCGCGCTTCTCATTCCACCACCCAAAGAGCCCGATGGTGGCTTCGCACCAGTCCTGAGCGGCGCCTGTAATGGCGGCCGGATTTCCCAGCACAATGTCGAACACAATGTTAAGATTCTCGTAAATATCCCATGGTACCTGGCTCTCGGCCCGACGAGCGAGGCCGGCCATGGAGGAGCGGCTCCGCGACGCCGACAGGGTAGAGTCTGCTAGTGAGGTGTCCTTGCCCTCGGCGAAGCGTCGGAGCCGATCGAGAGCGTGCTGGGCCTTGACGCGGAATAGGGTCCAATCACTACTCCAGATCTCCCAACTGTCCTCGTAGGCCGGACAGCTCTCGAGCATAGCAACAGTCTCGTTGGCAGCGCGCTGGACATTCTCCAAAGCTTGGCCGGAGTAGGCATAATCGCCACGCTGGCTCCGTCTGGCGTGTCCCCAACCAGCCTGTCGAAGCAGCTTCACCGCGTCGTCAACCTTGCTCCGGATGAGCGCAACAAAGATCGACTCCCAGAAAAGACCGTGGCATGCCGGGGAGGGCTTGTGTCGGAGGACGTCCTGGAACTGGTCGGAGTACAAGTTGTGGTGCTGGTCCTGCCAGTGGAAGAGCGTCTGGGTGAGCGGTTCCGCCTTGCCATCCTCGTAGCGGCTGTGATGGACCTGCAGCGCCAGATTCGCCAGATAGTTTGCCTTTTCAAAAGGCGTGGCGTGCGGACCGGGGCCAATCTCCGCGCTGTGCTCCTCCTCCGGGCGTGGTAGCTTGTCGACATAGCCCTGCCACAGCGTGGCCACCCGACTAGCTACAGTTGCAAGCGTGTCCTCCAGCTTCTCTACATCATCCGCCTCCCCAACTCCATCATCGTAGAGCCTCGTGATCATGGCGTCCGTACCCAGTATGACCTGCGGCGCCTCGGTAAGCTCCGCCGTGCCCATCTGAGCATAGACATCCTTTGCCAGGACGGCAACCCTGTGCTCCCGCCGTCTCGCCGCTCTCCCCTGGACCCCTGACGCGCGGTAGATATCCTCAGCCTCGCGACGAACACGTTCTGTTGCTGCTGGTGTATTTAGCATCATCAAATCCGAGTCCTCAGCTCCTATCCCTCTGAACCCCTGCGGTGCTGCCGCTGGCATGTCGAGCCACATATCCGCATCGTAGTCATCATGTTCTTGCCTCCTCTCCTGCTCCTCCCCGGCCTCCGATTCACCGTCCTCGTCCTCACTCTCGTCAAAGGCGATTCCGTATGTCCCGGGGCGTCTCGCCGGCCTTGGCAGCTCTTCTTCCTCCTCTTCTTCCTCTTCATCGTCAAAAGCGACCGACCGGCTCAGCCCAGATGGCTTTCCAACGCCTTTTCCTCGAATCGACCGACCGAGTGGTACGTTCTTTGGGGGTTCGCTGGCACCGCCTCTTGTACCTAGGGTGGAGAACAGCTTGCGTTCTCCCGAGCCTGAAAACATTTCGCCGCCCGAGCCCGACCCTGACGCAAACATGCCGCTATGCTTTTCTGGTCCGGCTCCAGTCGTAGGGACGGCGCGCATCACGGAGCTGCCGAGAAAGGAGGCCGAGGGGGCGCCGGCGGGGGTGAAGCTGCCTGCAGACGACGGTGGAGGACCAGCGGGGGTGGTGGAGGGGTCGTTTCCGAACGCAAAAACATTGTAGCTGCCGCGAGCGCCGGCTCCGCTGCCGCGCGAGCTTCTATCGGGCGTGGACGGCGGGGACGAGTCGCTTGGGACGTAAAATCGACTGGTCATTTCGATGGCGGCGTGTGTGGCGAAAAAGGCAGATTGAAAAATGCGTCGGTGAGGACGCAAGCGTGCGTCGGATTCGTGTGGATTGCGCCAACTGCGAATCGTACGGTTGCGTCGTGGAACGGGCAGCTTTCCAGGGCGGCATTCAGTTTGGGGTTGGGAACAGCACAGACGCGACTTTTTTTCCAGCGCGACGCGGCAAATTCCGGTGGGCGCCAATGGGCTCATACAATATAAAACTACTGAAACTACATATAGCAACCTCACACACCCATCCTTCGCTATGGTCTGGTACTTGATCGCATTAGGAATTAGCAACATGACGCCGGTCCATGCCAAAATCTCCTCCACAGTACATGACACATTATGTATTGATAAACTCAACAAAAGAAATCGCGTTGCGCATCGCAGTCGGGTATTGACGAAAGGGAATGTCGTGCAGTGTCTTTTGGGGCTTCTCCTCGCTTCCAGTCTACGCGCTCTGAGGCAGCGAGACGTTCTTCTCCGGACCAAAACTGAATCCTCTCGATCGTGCGCTCTCCACCTGTTGCAAGCCAAGCTTTTCTAGTCCTGAAACTCCACTGTCTGTCTCGCCGTAGACAATGCCTAGGCCACCCGCATCCTTTCTGGCGGCTCCCTTCTCGCCGTCGTCATCAACGGCTTCGTCAAGATTCATCAGAGCAGGCGGGCGATGACGCATCTGGCGTGCCTTGGCCAGAGAGATTGTCTTTTGTTGATAGGTTGTTGTTATGGCCTGCGTGTCATCGCGGTCAATGGTAGCCTTCATGAGCGCAGCCATCCACAGTCTGCCCTGCTTAATGTTGGGCACGGCAAAATAGTGCACCGTCGGCTTGGTAAAGTTGACAGCGCGGGAGAGGCCAGCCCGAGGCGGCACAAGCTTAAAAATGAAAATGGAATCGTCCTCCTTGATTGGGTCGCGCTCTGCCTCCGTGGCCGCCAGCGTCGGCACGTTACTTCCAACAGGCACCGTAGGAGTGCTCCCCGCGCCCGTCAGAGTTGCGTGGAGCCCAGTGAGCCGCTCGTTGTCGGCCGGGAGGACTCTGTGGAACGAAATGTCAATGAGACCGCGTTCCTGGTCGTCGTCCTCGGAATAATAATACGCTAAGCGCCTGCCCTTGAGCACAAAGAGCCGCGGCTTCCACGTGGTCATCAGGTTGGCGCTCCTCTTCTTCATCCATCCGCTGTAGTCGGCATCTACAATCGCTTCCCTCGGCGTAATCTTTTGTAGGCCGCGTGTGTAAGCACTCGTCTCCTTTTTGGTCTTCTTTCGGCTGCTGCGGCTGGCGGCCGTTGTCGCCGTGCTGGGGCTCTTGGCGGCATCGGGCGAATCGAGCTCGAAGCTGGGACCGACCGAGGGCGTGCTGGATCCGGTGCGTGACGGTGAATATACCGGGGAGTCCTTGAGGGGCGAGTCAACCGGCGACGTCATTCTGGCCCGCTCGGTTCCTGTGACCGCATCCGAGGCAGCCCTAAGGCCGAGCCCATTGCGCAGCACCATTCCGACGTTGAAATCGGGATGATTCACCTGGCTCAGTCGTTTCATGGCAGATGCGGCTTTAGGAGACGATTTGGTCTGATCCGGCAGCGATCCGTCAAGTTTGGTCACGGTTGGGGGTGGTGTGTCCTTGGAGATTGGCACGGGGCGAATCGACTCAGCAGTAGCGTTAGACGCAGTGCGCCTAGCATTCAATCCGTAGTACCGTTGAGCAGCTGGGGAAACCGGGGTGCCCGAATCACGCACCGAGTCAACACTGCCAAACCTCGAGTGCCTTGACAACGCCGTCGCGCTCCTAACGCGCTGCTCTTCGGCGTAGCTGGCCTTCGGCGAGCTTGGCCCAGTGCTGTCGCGCTTCCGCAACACGTTGCGGCGGCGGGAATCGGCGTCCGTTCCAGAAAAGTAACCACGCTCGAGATCGACGGCCGAGTCCTGGAGTTGTTCCTCCGAAGCAGCCTCCTGAATTCCTGCTGATGATTGTGGGCGCTGAACGTAGGCGGTAGCACTTCCAAGTGTCCAGTTTCGGTCAAACGACGGCTGTTTCTTGTGTGCGGGATCCTGCTGTGGGAAGGTTCCGCTCGATGTAAGTTTCGGAGTCGCACCGGTTGTGGTGATCACCGGAGAAGTTACGCGGAAGTCGGTGGATGAGTGGCGGCGGGAGTGGTGCAAATCCCGGATCGACGCAGCAGACGGCCGTTTGTCGTGGAACGCGCGTGTCGGGCTGTCAACAAGCGGGGAAATTGGCGAGACAGGCATGACTGGCTCCATCTTGGGCGTTTGCGACAGCCGTTTTGTTTGCAAGGACATGGTGCGATTCTCTGTCGGGGTGAAACCGCGGTTCGAGCTCGTCATTGTGTTTGTCCTGCTTCTGCCCTTCACATCCGACCCAACCTCACTCCCGTACGTTTGGGTAGTTCTGCGGCCGCTGGTTCCGTTCACCTCGTCCTGGAGCGTTTTGATCTTCTGCCACGTCTTCAGTCGCCGCCCAACAGACCCAAGGTCGAAGGCCTTGATGAACAGCGACGTCTGATCCATGCCTAGCAACACCTCGCCTGTGATCTCCTGATCGCGGAACACCTCGCAGTGGTGCTTCTCGACACCGGCAGTGAAAAGGTGCTCGGCAACTTGATCGGCGGACCAGGTCTCGACCTCGATGCGGGAATGCGTGCCCTCTTCCTCTTCGTCCGTCTCTTCGCCCTGGATGTACGAAACGCGGTGGTCAATGTGAGAACTGTACTCGCTGCCTGAATCGGTTGCGTTTCTCATGGCCCCATTGCCATGTGGCGAGTGCATTTCTGACATGTGCTCCTCAATGACGTTTAGGGTTTCATGCAGGACATGGCTGTCGGTGCTGGTGTTGATCCTCCCAAAGCCGCTCGGTGCTGAGAGCGACGGCAGACTCGACGAATACGCGGGAGGCGGCCCGCTCGTCGTGGTTGGTGATTTGAATGAGGTATGAATGGGCTGCGGCTCGGGGGGCGCGGGTTTCGTCTCTGGTAGCTTCTGCTCATTAACAACCTCGGCGAGGGGCGCCAGGTTCGGCTTCTTTGAGGCCGGCGAGGGCGAGCTCGACGCGGTGGGTTTCGGTGCGAGGCGCGTATATACTACGAGGGTCAGCCTGCGACGCAGTCGCGGTGTGACGCCGCCTTACCTTCGGGAAAGAGACCGCTGTTGCCGTTGACCAAGTGTTTGCCCAAGTACCACCCGTCTCCGAACTCGTCATCGCGTTCAATCAGTTCTACACGATCGCCCTTTGCCAGACTCAACTCGTCGGAACTACGTGCCTGGAAATCGTCTTGGACACGTCAGTCCGGTCTACGCATTCCGATGGCCCGAGAATGTCGCCATCATCACAACACTGGTAAACTCACGGATCACAACTAGGATATCGCCCACCTCGGGCTTGGATGAATTCGGCGCTGCCATCTCGTTCTCGATGGCAGCTCGATGGCCGCACGTCTTGTCTGGGAGCGGAGTCGAGCGTGATCAATCGCACGCCTGGAAATTTGGGCAGATCACGACGGGGAGGGGGTCGCCGGGAGAAAAGGATGAAGGAAAGCTGGGGGCGGCGGCTGGCCTAGCGAAAAAACCAGGCATTACCCGAAAGACAAGGTCTGGGGAAGGAACCTCGGGGAGCCGCCTTATCCCAGAACCTGGAAGCGCGGGAGTGCTTGTTTAAAAAATTGAAGGCGGTCTTAGCGGCGCCAACCGTTCGTTGCCGTTCATCTGGATGATTCGGCTGCAGACACGTTAGATCTATTCCCAGGGGCGGTTGCTGGCCGACGGAGCGTAGGTAGCACGCAGGCTGGGGCTGGGGGTCCTTGAGTGGGTGCGGTCGCTGATTGGGGAAACTAATTACACGCGCGGAGTGCGTGGAATGCCGTTATTGGGCCTGGCAATGGGTCGTCGTACACTACACTACAAAAAAAGTCATGCTTTGCCGTCCTGGGTGCCAATTCTGGCTGGGGCAGAGGTACCAGAGCCCGGGCCACCAGAGCCCGGGCCACCAAGTACACGCCAGAAGCCACTCCAAAGGGGCTCAGAGATTTAAATTTGAGATGCTTTCCCATCTCAAAAGAAAAAAAAGTCGGTGTTGCTAGGATTTCTCAAGCCCCCCTAGAAACCTGTACGCGCTTCAATGGATTGTCTCCGGTTTGAAATTCTTTCAAACTGTACATTACATGCTGGGTCCCGCCGCAGGTAGGCGTCACGCATTTTCTAACTCAGATCCAACTCAGCTCCACCAGTCCCCCAGCTTTCAGCAACCACGCCCGCCACAAATACCACCACCAAAAGCGCCACTCTTTACAAGGTGACTGCCCAGATTTTTCAGTAAAGAACAGCTTGCTTCTAACGCTCTGACTTGTCTTGGAGCTCGGCGCTAAATATTACGGGGAGGGTGGGTAAGGACCCCCTTTATATACATTGTGGAAGAGAACCTGTCAATGATTTCAATGCAGTGGAAGGTTTCCCGATCGTTTAGCCCAATCAGAACCCTATTTTTGTTGGCTAAAGCATGTTGGAAGAAGCAGGGTTGGAATTTTGAAGCCAAATTTGTGTCGGGGAGTTGAACTGGCGTTGGTGGTGTAGCTCGGCGTGGATAACATGTCTCATAACCAATTGTTTGGCCAAATCGTGAGATGGGGGATCGACCAGGGGACGTTTGCAGGCCGACAAACGCTCGGAAACACAAGCCGGAAGCCTCAAAGGCAACACATGGATTACAGGGCGAATGCACGGCAGTGGCCTTCAGGTTTGCTTAACAATCAACGGTGACAAAATTCCGGAAGATGTCAAATTCTACATATCGTAAACGGTTCGGAACGACGGCCTAGACGGGCTAAGCGAACAGGGTCAACCCGGAAACCAGCGATGTGACTACTACACTCCTTAGCAAAGCTGCAGACTGTTCTCTGGTATCGTGCCTCTTCACGCTCTGCATAACACTTTGTTAAATAACATACCCGCCATCCTTCTGGCATTTTGTACGCGATAGGCCGGAAGCGGGCGCATATCGACGGCCACATCCCACCTCAGCGCCGAGGCGCTGTGGCTAGCTGCTACCCTGGTTCCTCGTCCCGCCCCAGCCATTTGATGCTGTCTGCAGGGGGCCGGCGTGCTTCGGGTCCGAAATGCAGTTTCCAGAGAGGCTGGAGGTCCTTCGTACGGAACGGCAATTGTGCTAGGTGTGACCGAATCTGGACTGAGCGGGTGGTGGTCATGATTTCACAGTGCCAGATCTGATCGGGTTCACATGGACGGCCCCGCAATTGGCAGCGGCCAGGTGAGTTAGCGGCACCCCGAGACCCGGACCATCGACCTCGGCATCTCCTAACTAAGTCCAGGCGACCGCAAATAAAGGGCAATCAGACACAGCATCAAGAACGCATCTTGTGCCACCATCTCCCGCATTTTCATCCAAACAGAAGCCATGGCGCAGCTCGCAGGTTACTTTGCCTACCAACACTTTTTGGTCACGTCGCGCGGTCCCTTTGTAGCCCACGTCGAGATCAACCGCCCCGCCAAGCTCAATGCCTTCCTCGAATCCATGTGGCTGGAACTGCGCCAGCTGTTCCGGCAGTTGTCTACCGACGCCGACGTGCGTGTTGTGGTGCTCTCGGGAGCCGGAGACCGTGCCTTCACTGCGGGGCTGGATGTCCAGGCCGCCAGCCAGGGCTCGCCTCTGCAGGCATCCGACGATCTGGACCCGGGCCGCAAGGCCACCATGCTGAGGCGCTACATTGGGGAGTTTCAGGACTGCATCACGGCCGTTGAGAAGTGCGAGAAGCGTCAGTCCCCAGCGTTGGCCCGCGCGAGTTCGTGTTCCGCTAACTTCCGGGCCAGCCGTCATTTGTGTTCTTCACGGCATCTCCATTGGTCTGGCCATTGACCTCTCATGTGCTGCCGACATCAGGATCTGCGCCAAGGACACGAGGCTCTCGGTCAAGGAAGTCGATATTGGCATGGCGGCTGATATCGGCACCTTGGCCCGCCTCCCAAAGGCCGTATCTAATCTCTCGTGGGTCAAGGACGTGTGTCTGTCTGCCAGAGATTTCGGCGCCGCTGAGGCTCTATCCGTGGGTTTTGTCAGCCAGGTGCATGAATCAAAGACCGCTGCTTTGGACGCCGCTGTGAAGCTGGCCGGCACCATTGCGACCAAGAGCCCTGTTGCTGTCCAGGGCACCAAGGAATTGCTCAATCATGCACGAGACCACTCTGTCGAGGATAGTATGTATTATGGCCGTGTCAACTTGGACGCTCACTAACGTGTGGCAGATCTAAAATACACCGCTGTCTGGAATGGGGCTGCCCTCCAGGCGCCCGACATGGCAAATGCTCTGCTCTCTGGCATCCAAAAGACCAGGCCAAGGTTTGAGAAGCTGTGATTCTGCAGGTTGGAAGCTGTAATATTAAGTGTAAACACTGTTACCCTCCCGTGCATCCATCTCGGCGCGGCCGTGAAACCACCGTGATCAGTCGCTATCTTGCAACGGCGCCTCAACCCTGTATGTTTCCTTGAGTTGCTGCAGAGCGTCAGCGGGCGATGCAAAATTAGCAGGGCAGCTTACTTCCTCCAACTTTTGCTTCAAGATGAGCACCATGTTCTCCTTGACAACTAGATGCGACTCATCGAGGTCTTCAATGATTATGTCGTTGCGCTGCTTACTGTCGATATGCACAATGATGGATTTGATCGCCGGCTCGCATTCGATTAACACGCCTGAATAGTCAGCCAGCTCTGACCCAACTGCGTCTTGCTCGCGCACCTCGAATCGCCCTCATTTTGGCTGTTTGCAGTCCTGGTGTGAAAGTGAGGTTGAGATCAAATAAGCAGGGGCCCGCATGAAGCGAAGAAAGCAGGGGTCGGCTGGGCTGCAGCGGGGAATTCTCCGGCGGGAAGCTGGCTCTCGCCAACCGCCACAAGGCAACAAACAACTCCCCACCAACAACACGCGAATCTTACGGCCTGGCAACAAAGCCATGGAAACAGGCCGACACGCCGAGAACGGGGACTTAAACGGTCGCCGGCTCTCAACAACTGCTGACCCAGCCGCTCAGACCACAAGCAGCCCAGCACAAGCAGCCCAGGACACGGGTCCAGGACAACGGTAGTCACACGGCCGATACACCTCACCATTACGTGCACTTGCAAAAGGCGGCCCCCAGGCTTTGGTCTCATCAGTCTGACGCTATGCTCGCCAGACTGGGCTTAGACCCGAGAGCTGCAGCGTGTTTTGGTCTCGTCTGGCCCAAAAAAAGCTCGCCTCACGCCCTACTCGAGCGCCGAAACAACCGGCGCATTTCCCATCAAGGTTGTGGACGGGCAGTAAACTTTTTGTGTTGTCAAGGATCCAAGATGCAAATGCGATGTGCCCGTGAACCGTAAGGAAGCTTGTTATGATCTTGCATGATTTGAACTCGGTATCTTCCCTCTTGTTTTTCTTTTCTTCTGACTGTATCTCCATCTACATCCAAACCCTCCGTCAGTCCTTAAGCCTCTCTCGGCCGCCGCCCGCACTGCCGCCGTGACTGATCACCATACACCTGTGGTGTTTTTTTATTCCTTTCGTATTCCTACTGCTGGAATATCAGATTCAGCCTTACTCTATGATAACTTTCATGTAAACAGCGGGGTGTACAGCAGCTTCTCAATCCGCGAATCCCTGTTTTGTGACGACAACATAACCACAAAACAACTCCCAGACCCAACTCCGGACGCACAAAATGTCCTCAGAATTCAGACCTTCTGCTGACGGTTCCCCCTTTGGCTCATCCTCGCCCACCGCGCCCTGGGTCTGGGTGCTCATCCCCGTCGGTATCGTGGTTATCATCGGCGGCGCTGCCGTCTTTCTCCACTCGCAGCGCAAGGCCCGAATGCCACACGATCCTCCCCCTCCCCTCCTGCCCCTGAGCAACAATGATGCCCTGCGTGCCCAGCGTGCCCGGCGCGGCCGCTCCCGCGCATTTGACGAACGTGAGCTCTCATCGCACCAGTCCCGATGGTACGCCGCCGGGCCGGTGCGACCCACCGAAGAAGGACTCAACGAGCTGGGCGAGGCCCCTCCTCCTTACGAAAAGCAGTTGGCGCCGCCCCCACCGCCCTCTCCGCCTGCCGCAGCCGTTGTCCACGCACGCAATTTGCACTCGGAGCCTGAGACAGACACAGGGGGAGCCGGTCCAGCGTTGGAGCCCACGCCACACTTTCCCGCGGGATCAGTCCGGGGTGGGGTCGGCAGCAGTGACGCCGATATGCATGAGGTGGACGCGGTAACAACAGCAATGGCGATGTCGACATCTCGGAGGAGCAGCATGAGCAGTAGCAGTAGTGTTGACTCGAGTATGGGGTCGCAGGGAAGAGCGGGCCATTGTTTACATCCCCTGTCGCCGTTTACCATGTCCCGGGCCGCCTCCACAGCAGCGTCGTCTATGCCGAGCCTGGCGTCGGCGCACACTGGACCGGGAGCCGGGGTCGGAACGGGTGCTACAGCGGGTCCCCCGCTTTATGAAGGACCCGTTGAACCAGGGCATGGACAAGGTGGAAGCGGTGTGGGGGTGCCCGCTCTAGCATTTCTGGCAGATGCGAGGTGATATTTTTGACGGGAGTTGGGTTGGGCGGGAACGGCGTCAAGGACATGGACATACCTGCTCCTGAAATAGCACAGCATAGAATAATCGTAGCAAGTCGAAAGCTGAGATGCAATCTGATTTAGCCCGTTCCGTTCGTCTCCACAAACGTCTCGCCTTGACAACACGCGCTCGCGCTCGCCTGCGACCATTCGATCCTTCTTCATTCCGACTAAGGTTTATACAGGTATACCATACCACATTCTGCAAGAATGCAATATTCACAAAAAAAACCCTGGCCCGAACCGGGCTCCTTCAAGACCCGGGATGTGAAACCTGGTCTCTCCTTTTTTTTTTTCATCCCAGTCAACAAGAACCAAGAATAACAGAATCAACCACAAATCCATGCTATGCCATGCTGTATGCATGGGACAGAAAATCTGCCCCGATCCATCTAATGCAGGGAAACCCAAAAAATCCGACAGGGTTGAAACCTTACCAATTTCTCTTTTTCTTTCTCTCTCTCTCTCTCTCTCTAATACGCCTGCTTCCCAGACCGACACTTTGGCCATCTATGTCTTGTTGGCCGCCTTGTTCGCTTCTAGACTCTCTGCTAACTCCTTAGCTGCTGCAGGAGTCTTGACCTGCAACATCCACGTCTCGAGTGATTTGCCGTCGTCGGACGCCGTAGTAAGCTTGACATACTTGCCGCCCGCTGGATCGACCTTGTAGGAAAAGTTGGGAAGAACCAGCTTATTAAGGGCCACGTGACCGCGAGGCTCGGCGCGGAGCAGCATTCGAACCGCACCTGTCGTCTTGTGTTTCAAAATGCGCAGAGGCCCAACGCCCTGCGTCTTCCATGGGTTCTTCGTTTTCGACGAGCTCGAGTCGTCTTCCGAATCGCCCCCCGTCACCAACTTGACGGCTTTGGCGCGCACTTCATGGATGACGGTTTCGTCCTCCTCGCCCGGTCCGCCTTCTGTTAGGGATATTTGCTCCTGTTGGTCGTCATCCCCGTCAGCCTTCGTTCCTTTACTCTCTTCAGGTTCAGCAGCTGGCTCAGGCGTGCCTGTAGCTGGCGTCGTCGCCAAGCTTGAAGCACCGCCAAAATTGAAGGGGGAGTCTGCCTTGGTCAGCGGGGTTTTGGAGACGGAGAATGGGTCCGACATACTTGTACCTGTTGAAGTCCCCCCTCCGGGAGCCAGGGTGCTGCCAAACATTGAAGTAGTAGAAGGGGGCTTTTGGGAGAAGTTCAGACCATTGGGCTGCGAAGATCCGCCAAAAGTAAAAGAACCGCCAAACGACGTGTTTGGTTGGGTGGGTTGGCTGTCACCACCAAAGCTGATGGTGGGAGCGCCACCAAACTGGAACGTGGTGGTTTGCGAGCTGTCGTTACCAGTGCCAAAGTTGAACGACGGCGGGGCTGACGTAACGCTTCCGGAGGCGAACGGATTCTTGATCGTAGTGTCAGAGCCTCCCGCTGAAAAAGTAAAAGAAGTGCTGCCGCCAGTCCCGAAAATGGACCCGGTTCCGGCCGGCTGGCTCGTGGCGGGCTGCGATGCTGTTGGTTGGCTTCCAAAGCTGAAAACCGAGCTGGGAGCCGCTGTCGACGTCGAGGTAAAGAGGCTTGTCTTGGGCGCTTCGGGCTGGGTTGCAGGTGCGCTTGAAAACAGAGGTTTGATCTCCTGTGATGTTGCCGGGGCCGCAGCGGCGCCAAACAACGGCTTGGGCTCCGAGGCGGTCGTGTTGGCAGCGGGAGTGGGGTTGAAGGCAAACGCGGGCTTGGACTCGGCAGTACTAGTTGAGAACAGAGGCTTTTGCTCGGGGGTTGCACTGGCGCCGAACAGCGGTTTGGGCACTGCGGGGGCGCCAAAGAGGGGCTTAGAATCGGCGGCTGCGGGCGCTGTGGCACCAAAAAGGGGTTTGGATTCAGCGGCATTCCCGCTGCCAAAGAGAGGCTTGGGCTCCGAAGGTTTGGGTTTAGCACCGGGCGTGGGAAACAGAGACTTGGTTGCTGGTGCTGGGGTAGAGGCGCCAGCTCCGAAGAGAGAAGCACCCGGTTTATCGCCACCGAAGAGTTTCTTCGCTGCAGGCTCCTCCGTGGAAGACGCTGCCGCCCCCGCGGGGAACTGGGACTTGGACGCTGCTTGGCCGAACAGAGAGCCCACAGCTGCCGACGCCTCTGTCGACGGCTTGTTGAAGAGGCTCGTTGTAGATTGGGCCAGAGCAGGTGTACCCTGGTTGCCAAACAAGCTTGAAGATTGAAACAGGTTCGACTTCGCAGGCTGGGCAGGGGTAGAACTGAACAAACTCCCAGCAGGCTTAGGGGCCTCCTTCTCCTTCTCCTCCTTGTCCTTCGGCTGGCCAAAGGAAGAAGCAGTGGAACCGAGGCTGAACATGGTGCCGCTTGGCGTTGCTGTAGGAGCGGCGCCGGTACCCGAAGCTCCAAACAAAGATGACGTAGATGCCGTGGCGCGTTTAGCAGATTCCGCCGGTTTGGGGGCATCCGTCGTAGCAACATCAGGAGGCTTATTCGTGGCAAACATATTTGGAGCAGCTTGAACAGGGGCCTCGGTCTCGGGCTTCTTGGCAATAGAAGCACCAAAATCAATCGTAGGCTTCAGTACCGGAGTAGGTGCGGCCAAAGAGCCTGAGGTGAACTTGATTGGCGTGTTCGTGTTCCAGGTATTGTTAATCGGTGTTGCGATATCCTTGGCAGGGCTTACTGACCGCTCCTTGTCAGGAGAAACAGCATACGGCGACACGCCCTGCTGTGATGGCAGCTGTCTGACCGGCTGGCCGTCCGACCCACGCGTAATTCTGTCAAAGATGCTCCGTCCTTGAAAGCTCTCTCCGGCCTCGGACGACGTGGTCGAGGTATTGTTGGCAGTAGATGGGACCTTCTCGCTGTACTTGGGCGTGGGAGCCTCGTCGGTGGCGGAGCCCGGCTCTTCACTCGTGCTCGCGTCCTGGCCACCCGACTCACCCTCATCACCTTCGGCAGAGTCAGCCTCGCTCTCAGCATCAGCATCATCGTTGGGACTGCCCTTGCTAGCGTCCGACAGATGGCCGAAAATGTTAGTCGGCGCGGCCGGGGGCTTCGAGGAGACATCGAGCACGGAGCGCCCACCCGTTCCGTTGGGCAGTTTGGGGGCCGTGGTAAACAAGCTCTTCGCAGGTGCTTTGGCAGGCGTCGTCGAAGCGCCATTATTCGCGATACTCTCAAACATTGACTTGGTGGCGGATGGCGCCTTCTGGGGGGTGGCACCAGGCTTTAGCTGTTTGGCAGGTTGGTTCTCATCCGGCTCATCGTCTGCCTTGCGCTTATTCTTGGCGGGCGCTGTCGCCTCCGGCGCGCGGGCTCGCTTGTTCGCGTTCGAGGATGAGGACGTCAGCGCGGAGTCGGTTGACTTGAGGTCGTCCTCGGCTTTCCTCTTCGAGCCAATTACCGATGTCTTCGCGACCGCCATCGTCTCATCCTCGTCCTCAGAGTCAGGAATGCCGTGCTTCTGCTTCCACTCTTTCTTGACTGCCTCGGATGCCCTGACCGTCTTGAACTCGTAAAGCCCATACCGAAGCATGATAAGACTTCGGTTCTTCTCATACTCCTTGGCAAAGTTGAGAACATTGATCTTCCAATCTTTCTTTGTAAATACCTCGTCAGCCGAGTATTTTAGTCGCCGCAGGTCGAGAATGCAGAAGAACTGGCGCTGCTGCTGCTCATCAAGGTCGGGCGGGCAAAGATGCGCGAGAAACTCGTCGGCATAGATGGAACCCGAACGCGAAGGATCCTTGGGGCGATCTTGCAACTCCTTTGTCAACATCTCACCTGTCAAATGGCGCGGTGGCGAAGAAATCCTCATCTCGAAGAGATCCGACGAGGTTGTGTTCGCCAGTCCGCGACCACTGACATCGGCGCCCATGCTTCGGGGAGGTCTGCCAGGCGTCGCGGGAAGGAAGGACTGCTTCATCGTATTGGTCGGCACGCGAGGGGAAAATGACGGGATGCCTGGTCGCTGATATATGGCCGAAGACCGGAAAATATTGCGAGGTGTGCTGGCGGTGGTCGAGAAGTTAGTTGGCCTCTGCGCCGTGGGTGTGCCCGAGATGGTCGCTGACGAGTAGGAAGAAGCCTTGTACGGATTATCGCCAGGTCGTCTCCTCGGCGCGGTCCCGATCGACTCGGAGAAGCTCAACGATTTGGGTGCCGCGGTCGTTGATCGCTCGAGGCGGTCAAAGTCTGCCGCGGTGAAGCTCTGGGAGAGCTTACTGGATGGGCCCTGGGGCTTGCTGAGGATCTTGCGCGAAGCAAGCTGCGTGTCCGAGGCGCGCTTGACAGGGCTCTCGGGGGCCGACGCGTTCCCGGACTCGATGCGCGACACGGCATGCCGATCCCCAGCCGAAGACAACGTCCTGGATTTGGTTGTCGCATCGCTATCGGCAGGCGGCGCCGTGCTGCTGCGCCAGAGGCCGGTGAAACCAAAGAGGCTGCGCTTCTTCGCTGGCGATTCCATGGTTGCGTGCGGAATCGCGATTGAGGGAATAGGAGAAAGGTATTAGACAGGGTTACAATTGGAAGAGAGAGGCGGCAGTCGATTCCGCGATCATGGATATCGAGTCTCGTGCTATGATTTTTTTTTCGCGTCCTGGTAGAGAGTGTTGGGCGGGAGATGCGCGCGAATCGGATTAGGAACCTCGCGACTCACACGGAGAAAAAAAAAGGCGGTTGGCGGAACAAGGGGAGGAAGGGACAAGGAAGGAATGTAGTCGATGGATCCAATGAAATTGTTGATGAAAAAACGCATCGAGTCGACCAGCTCCTCTCGAGGCAAGCGTGCTCGATGGCAGAAAGGTGCACCGGGTGAGGTGTTTTGGGGGGAGCCGCCTTTGGCTGTTCCTTGGACTGGACTGCAGGAAAAAATTGAGAGGTGCCCTGGTTTAAGCGCGAACCCTGACCGGGCAGCTCTGCGCACAGACCATGCATATCGATGACATCCACGCGTGTCGCGCCTCAGGCACCAAAGAGGAGAAAAAGGGGATTGGGCATCGCGGCACAAATTCAGCCATTTGCTGCAGGCCATCCGACTCTGGGCTGACCGCTGCATTCGCTGGTGAATACTTGCACGCATTTTCCACGTTATCGGCGCACCGCTTCATTTCGCCCAAAAAATTGCACATTGGCCTACCCTACAAATGCCATATCGTACAGCGCTCTATGGATATCATCGTCACACTCGACCCCCTACAACTTGGCCTTGGTCTGCGCCTTCTTGAGGATGGGCTCCATCTTGGTCGCCTTCATGACGTCGCCCTTAATCTTGAGCTTGCCCGACATGAATAACCGTTGCGCGTTCGCCTTTCCGGCAACGAGGCTCGCAAAGTCGGCATCCGAGAGGGAGAGGGTGACTGTCTCGTCAGCTTGATGTGCTGATGCCTCATGCAGGTAGCCTACCAGTGGGCTTGTCGCCGAGGCCCTTGCCGACCACGCCCTTGTCCTTTAGGTCAATGTGCCAGCTCTCGGTCTCGCCTGCCGCGTTCTTGAGAGTAAAGGCAAAAACGGCTTTGCCCTGCTTAATGGCATCCTTCTTGTCGGCTTCGCTGCTGAGCGCATCGTTGATGGCGTCGAAGGCAGCCGACGAGGGGAACTTGTCTGGGTCGCATTAGCATCTCACAGGAAAAGTTTGGCGAATGCAGCGTACCGTTCTTGAGAGACATTGTGACAGTGTGGCGTGGACGCGAAGGCAAACTCCTGGGGTAAGGCGCTGTTGCACGTAAGTAAGCCTGCACAAAGCTGGAGGGCAAGCAGGGCCCTTTTAAAACTTGAAGTGGGAATCCGGATGCGATGACACTTCCAGTCGGCTCGGCCCCGCGACATGTGAACAACCTCGGTCGCTCGCAACGCTGCAATGCCTCCAACGGGGCGCGTGCCGTGGCGCTCAATTACCCCACCCGGTCCCTGTTCCAGAACCTCCATTGTCTTCCCTGTTGACAAAGATCAGCCAAGACTTGGAGCTCAAACCGCCTCAAACAATCGCTCGATTCATTGATTTGGATACTACACATAGCCAACGCCACAACGCCGACCAAATACCCTGCGATGCGCCATCCAGAATTTACAATGCATGAAGCAAAACCAATGCCAGAGCCGTCGACACCACTGCCCAACCTGGACTTTTGATGCTTTCCCCACCATCTTCTTTCTTGTCGTTCTCTCCCACCTTCCCAGAGCTCCCATCCCCATTTGTTGGGCCTCCGCTTGGTTTTTGCTGTTTCTCTTCAGTCCACCTCAAATACGCCGCCACGACGCCGCCCCATGATCCACGGTGTTCACGCTGAACCGTGCGGTTTAACCCGCTGCCGCTCATGTCATAAACCATGTTCCCGACAGACTTGGTTGCGAGCGAGTACCAAAAGGTGGAGCTCGCACCAGCGATCCCAACCATGTTGGTTTGGCAGACCTCGCCCGTTGCAGCGCAATGGCCGTCGGGTCCAGCTCCCTCCAGCATACCGTTGTAAAACACCCACAGGGCGGAGCCATGGATGACAACGTTGCTGCTGTCGGAGCTATAGTGAGCCCATGCGCGCCGGCACTGGTCGTCTCCTGCAGCGCAATGGTCGAAGGAAGGGTCGCCGTAACTGGCTTCGAGTTTCCATGGAGCGGGCGCGCGCAAGGGCGTCTTTGTGCCTTGCCAGTACGGTGACTCGGTTTGTTGCAGAGCAATATACACGTTCTCCGCCCGGCTCAACGCATACTGGTACAGGACGCAGTGCTCAAACGAGGTGCCCACAAGCCAAGTGGCTGTCGTGCTCTCGATGAGCGCGCCTCGCGCGACGGCAATATTTTGCGGCGTGGTGGTTGGGTTGAGGTGCGGGTCGAGGCCGTGGTCGGCTACCCAACCCCAAACATCCTCAAGGTAGGCAGACGCGTTCTTAGTGATGTGCATCAGCGCAAACGCGGCCTTGCATGCGGACAGGTCGGTCCCGCTGCATTTGGTGTTGACGAGTGTGTCATTGGAGCCTCCCACACGCAACACCACATTCCACAGCCCTACATCTCCCGGATTGGTGCCAGCCATGTTGATCTGCATCAATACGGCACCCGGCAACACATCGCCGGCCGACACAAGAATATCGCTGAGATGGGCCACGCCTTTGTCCCCATCCTTTCCGAGCTGCACAATGGGCTGAGGCTTGTCTGCATCGGCGAAGAAAGGACCCATGCCTGAGATGGTGCTGAAGACTTCGCCGACCAGGCGAGACCCGGGCGGGACGTGGATGGTCGAACGAGTCTGGTAGATGCCCTGGGGGAAGAAGATGACCTTGCAGCCGGCGTGCTTGCGAAGGATCGCGTTGATTGAGGGGCCGTCGTCGTGCGAGTCTGCCTTGTTAGCCGGACCAACACGCAGGGCCTGGTCTCGTCACTTACTATCGCCGTGAACGGGGAATTCGGGGTCGCCTTTGACGCTGACCACTTGGCTGGTACTATGTCTTTCGTACTGCGGTATCGGGGCGGTAAAGTATTTCCCATTCACGAGTAGAGCCGAGGGCCGTCTGACGGGATACACGGCCCCGGCCTGGTACTTGTGGGGGATGCTGGCGGTGTCAGTCTCTGGAGTCTTTGCACTGCAGTCTCACTTACGTATTACCCAGCACCCACGTCTGGCCGGGCGCGACCGAGCCTCCCAGCAGTGTAGCCCCGGTTGGCGATTTCACCGCGATGGCATCACGGACCTCGAAGTTGTCGAGAACAAGCGAGTTTTGTCCGGTCCCGCTCACATACGCCAGCACTCCAGCCTCGCATTTCGAGACGGATGAGTCCACCACCGACATAGCCCCTGCACTTTGCTCGCGGCCCGAATCGATGCCGTATCGGCAGTTGGTAAATTCGGCGCCTTGGATGGTCACGACAAACGTCCACTTCATAAAGATGCCCACCGTGCAACCGTCAAACGAGAGGCTCTTCAGAAGATATTGCTGGCTGCCAACTTCCATGCCGACGGCTCCGCCAGAAAACGAACAGTCGGATACAACGATGGCCGACCCCCCTTTGTTCATGGCAATACCTATATGGGATGAACCCCTGGGCATGGTGACGTGGATGTTTGTCAGACTACAGCTCTGCGAGACAGACCACTCCATGCCCTTGGCCATCACGGTGCCGGGGACTCGTGTGGTGTCGATTTTAAAGTTTCGTACGGTCATGTAAAAATTCTTGGTCGCGCCATTGTCCCCTTGGTATTCATCGTATCCGTTGATCACGGGGCGGTCTCCGAGAGCCGGGTCGGCAACGAGGACCGGTGGGTTGAGGGCGTCGCCGATGAGTGATGTGTAAACGAGTATTTGTATGGGCTGCTTGATGAGATATGTTCCTGGAGGTACGTATACATACGCAGGACGGGTAGTGACGGTATTCCCAGCTCTCGACCAGGCTGTCTTGGTGTCAGTGTCGCTTTCGCCACGCCGCAACGCGTTTCAACTCACCTTTGATGGCCTCGTTGAACGCCCCCGACGCATCTTTTTGCCCCGTCTTGTCGGCGCCGTAGTCGAGCACCGTTCGGTAGTACTTGTACGACGGGTCGGTGCTGTAAGTGGTGGTCCCGTTGTGTTGGATTTCGGCACGCCACCAGGTTTTGGGTGGTGCGGAGGCGGCCCCTGGGCATTCGTCTCGAGAAATAAGATGCTGACGTGCCACTGCGTTGGTGACTAGCCAAACCGCGGCCAGCGAACAAGGTGCCCTCATGGCTCATCTATACATGTAAGGCGGCGCGCTAACATCTCGTGTAAGTCAGCCGCGCGATGCACAACGTCGACATCTTCCCTACCTCCTCTTCCTTCCGCAGTTACTAAGAGTTGGCGACAGATGCATTAATCAAATAAAAAGAGAGTCAACAAGCCTGCATAGCGTCTGACATCATGCTGTTTTCCCACCTGCTTGGAGAAGGAAAAATATGGAGATCAATGATCGGCCGCCTGCACTTTGCACGTACTGCGTACACACCCACACTTTATGAATAGTTTCCGAAAGGGCAATCGACAGGGCTGGCAGGGCGACCCGACCTTGCCCTGTGCCGTGTGGGTGGCACCTGTCGGTTAAGTCTGCCCAGGCTTGCGCAGTGGACGCCGTCTCGCCAATTAAAGCTGCGAGCTTGGATTTCAGTGTTGGATGGGGGAGTGTGCCTGCTGCAGGATTTACGAGCCTGCCAAGAACTGGATATTGCCCGCGCCGTGGTCTCCTGCCTCATTCTGAGGCTTGTTTCCGGGGCACGGCCGCTGAATGCGAGGCCATGGCCAAAAATCTGCGACATGGTGTTTCGCTATGCGCCACTGCTAAGAAAACAAACCGTTTCTCCCGGCGGTTGCGGTAGGGTGGGTGGGCAGGTAGGTGCACTTTGCTCTTCGCTTGACGACAACATCACCGACAACACCGCCCACGATAAATCACCAACGGCCCGTTCTACACCGCGGTACTTGGTTCACAATACGAGGTCAAGACGTGGGAAATTACAGCAGGGTTGATGCGTGTTTGGTTGCGCAGGGCGACAAGGCCTATCTTGCAAATGAGGGGGCGCAGCAGTTTGTTTCATGGTATCTCCAACATTCAGAATGATAACTTCAAGAGTTGATGTCCGAGATATCGGAACTGCACGAGACAAAAAGTTACAAGGCCTCGTCCGAGGAACGGGAGGAGAGTGACTGAAAGGGTGCAAAAAAATACCGACGTGGGCCTGATTCGAACAGACGCTCCCGAAGGAACAAGATTTCTAGTCTTGCGCATTAGACCACTCTGCCACCACGCCATGCAACATTCGCCAGCCATAATAGTATATGAATGGTAGGTCACTTAATCGGCACTTTTGCAGATGGAACTCGCCGCCAGTGGATCAATGGGTCATCTCACATGGGGCGGATAGTTAATTTGTCATCGGCGATGTGGCTCTCACTGTCACGATAATGGGAATATGCTCTTGAGAGGAACTACATTGCGGGGTTCCGTTGTAGTAGCACTTGCCATCCCCACAACCCACTATCAACGCCGCAACTTGAACCCCATCCCAAGCACAGCTCCAATAACTCAACACCAACTATCAGCCAGCAGACACAATGAGCACCCCCAAAACCATCCTCCCGCCCGTCCCCACCGTATCGGTGCGCACCGTCCACATGGCGGGGATGCTCGTTGATGTTTATGGTCTCGACGAGCTCTCCCCTTTGGCCAGCCGCATCACGTGTCTGTGGCTGCACCACCAACGAACCCGCCGCAAGGAGGCTCTGGCCAGCATCGCTGCGCGCTGCGTGGAGGCATGGAACGCCAGGCTGTCCTCGCAGGGCCGGGGCCTTATTGCAGCGGCGTTTGACCATCGTAACCACGGCGGGCGCATCGTGAGTGAGTGTGCCAATGCCGATTGGGCAGAGGGGAATCCCACACATGCCCAGGACATGCTTGGGTTGCTCATGGGCGCTGTGGCCGACCAGAGGGTGCTCTTGGATGTGGTCGAGGGCTATCTCTTTCCGGATGGTAACCAGGTGGTCGACCGTCACCTGGCGCTGGGCGTGTCGCTCGGGGGACACAGCGTGTGGCAGGCCATGTTTGCCGAGCCGCGTATCTGTGCCGGCGTGGTGGTTATTGGCTGCCCAGACCTGATGTGTAAGTCTGGTTCATCGCTTCTCGGATTCTCTGTTGGTTCGCTCGCTGACCGTATCGAGACCTGCTTTCACATCGTGCCAAGACCTCTGCCCTCGAGACATACAAGGCCGAGGATGGAGGCGTTTCTTTTCTTGGGAGTCGAGATTTCCCCCCGTCACTTGTTGACGCCTGTCGAAAGTTTGATCCAAAGGGTATTCTCTTTGGCACCTCCGAGGTGCCCAAGCCTGGGTTTCCGGCTCCGGGGCAGGCTCGAGAAGCGTTGAGACAGAAGCTAGGCCGCATCTCCAGCAAGCAATTCCTTCTCTGCTCGGGAGGGGCAGACGAGCTGGTACCATACCAGTGTTCTGAGCCGTTTCTCGCCTGGTTCAAGGATGCAGTTGTGTCGTGGCTTGGCGACAGCGGGACCTCTGTGCAAGACATTGTTTACCCTGGTGTTGGGCATCGGTTTGACTGGGCCATGTTCATGGACGCGATTCGGTTCGTCACGAACAACGTTGACGGGGCCAGTGTTGTTGCCCCCAGGATTTAGTCCTCTGCTCTAACCGCAGCCTACATACAGCTACCTACGGCCCTAAATGAGCTATTCCCTCCATCAATGCTTCGGTCCCATCCTCCAGGGTCCTCGTCGAGATGTTGCTCCGCGCCCTCTCCTCGTGTGTGAAAAAGAGTCGCTGGTCGGCACCCCAACAGTTCCGCTGTCTTCTCTTCCTTGCCAACTCCTCTCCCACACCATGCGGATCAATTTCCCACTGCCCCATGGTCAACTGAACACCGCGCATCGCACTAGCCTTGTCCGATACTTGTCCCTCCCGGCTACGGTCCAAATCTTCCACACCAGGCGGGTCAATGCCCACAAATGTAACTCGATGCAGCGGGAAGCCAATGGCTGCGCAATGCCCGTCAACCAGTCGGGTTTGCTTGAAGGCGTGGCTGACCAAGGTGAGATGTTTGGGCCAGACGGCGTGCGTGCGCCAGAATTCCACAATCGAGAAAAGGATATTGTAGTATGAGTCCAGTGCGCGCTCTTCGAGCAAGATTCGCGACGGCGCGACAGGGTCGGCGTTCCCCAGGAGACCAAAGTAGTTATTAGCGACGGCAAGGTTGTGGTAACTCCGGGCCTCTGAGAGAGTTGTCTCCTTGCGAGTCGGGCCGCTGCCATGGTTAGTCATGCCGAGCGAGCTCTGCTCTCGACCTTGTTGTACTCTTACCCCGAAAACACCAAAGTGGCGCGCTCGTCATCAGCGAGGGTCTGCACGCCAGCCTCGATGTGCCGAATGAAGGTGGGCGTCTCTCCTTTCTTATAACTTTCGATCAACCATTCCCCCTCATCCCAGCCGTTTTTGGGACCGCCTAGCCAGATGCCGTGTCCACAGATGACGATAACGTGGTTGGGAGGAGTCATCGCGACTGGCTTCGTTGCGGTGTGTGGCATCGGGAAATCACCTCCACCGCTCAGTTTTTTGCCCAATGCGGTCATGTGACCAAGGTTGGTAGGCAACTTTCACCGGAGCAGCCGCAAAACACTGGACACGAGATACAGGCTTCCAGCAATGACTATGGGCCCATCTTCAGCCGTCTCCGATGCCCACTCCAATGTGCCTTTCACGTTGCCACCCCCATTGTGCAGGAATGTGGTGTCGATGCCATGCCGACGCGCCACGCGCAGGAGTTCCCGGGGGTCAGTCGCCTTCACCCACGGCATCCCGTCAACCGGCTCAAACCTGACCGCCGCAGCTCGGTCGCCTGGCTGGAGCAAGATGCCGAGGATGCCGTCCATGTCCTTGCCTTGTGTGGCGGCCAACACCCACGTGACTGGCCCTCTGGGACGAATATGTTTCTGCACGTAGGCTGCGAGTACTTCAGCTGACTGCGTGTTGTGGGCGCCGTCGAGGAGCACTTCCTGCTGCCGTCCGGTTACCTTGTCCAGACTTAACTTCTGGAGCCTTCCGGGCCATTCCAGTTGCCTGATCAGTGGGAGCAAGTCGGTGAGGGAGCGCGTGTCCTGGGGCCGCGCGAGATGGAACGCGAGATGGGCACAAGCTAGGTTTTGGATCTGATGCGGCTCCAGACCAGCTCCAGAGGCAGCTTCGGCAACGCTCGCAACGGATGGATATTGCACCTTTGCGCCGACTTCCTTGGCGTGTTCTTCGATCACCTTCAGCACCTCGGGCTGATTGCTGCCATCCACTACGCAGGGCACGCCGGGGCGCATGATTCCGGCCTTCTGCAGGGCAATCTCCTCAATAGTGCTGCCTAGAAATGACTGGTGGTCGAGGCCTATCTTCGCAATCACTGTTACCGTCTTGTGTTTCAGCGCGTTGGTGGCGTCCAGCCTGCCACCGAGCCCGACCTCCACGACGCCATACTCGACGTTATGTCGGTGAAATATCTCAAAGGCTGTCGCGGTGAGGAGCTCAAACTCAGTGGCCCCGACGCCTTCTTGGACATCCCGGCGCTTGATCAGGTCCTCAGCATCGCGAAACTCGGCCTCGGACACGGGCTGGCCGTCGATGGCGATGCAGTCCCACCGGTCTACCAGATGCGGCGATGTGTAGCGGGCACACTTGACGCCACTAGTCTTCAGCATGACTGAGAGATAGGCGCAAATCGAGCCTTTACCGTTGGTCCCGGCCACATGGACCGCTTTCCATGTTTGTGGCGTGTGCTGCAGAAGACGGCCGATGCGCGCCAGTCCAAGGTCAATCATGGTGACCGCGACTAGACCGTGTTGCCCGGTTACAGCTGATGACAACGTCTGAAAGACGTCGTGTTGATGCCAATGATGAGGAAAGTCCGTGACTCATTTGCTTCATTGGGCGACCGCTCCTGTCAAGACCTACTGCACATGAATGACAGCATCGATATATGCATAACTAGTGGATCAACAGCGCTTTCACTTTCTACTGCTTACAAGATTAGCGTGCCGAGCGTCTGCGGCTCTGAAGGAATGCATTTATCCGGCTCACCATGGCGCGCTAAGCCCCCAGCGTCGCGGTGCTACAGGTCGCGCTGGAAACACCCGCCCTCTCAAAAAGGTAACCGCCCTTTTCGCCTCTCGCATCCTCTTTTCCCCTTCAATCACCCGCGACCCCACGACTGCGAGGGTCCAGAATCGACGCTTTGGCGCAACCATCCCCAACGTCATTCTTCCATCGATTGACCGAGTCGTGTCATCACGGCTCAAGTCACCTCCGACCGACCTTGCGCTTCTCGTCGCAATTTTTCTTGTCTTGCCCGGTTGTAGCGCTCAGCGGTTATCGCTGCAATCTTTGAGAAAGATGGGTCTTCGGTAAGTCTCAACCCCTCCATCGGACCGTGTCCGCCTTGCGCATCGTCGCATTGCCACCAGGCAACTCTGCATCGCAGGTGTTTGCGCGCAACACGTTTGCGACCCACCCGTCGCATCTACAGTCTATCCGCCTGCGCCGTTGTGCTAACCACGTGCCCCAATCAGGTTATATCAAGCACCAGTCGAGTCCGACATCCAATCCAAACCTGCATCGGACAAGACTTCGGCGCAAGCGCGTTCTTCAATCAGACGCGGCCAATGGCGTGTGACCGACGTCCGGGGCGTGCCTCGCGAGCAGCGTCGCCGTCGCATGGCACATGCCGTCGCCGCCAATATTGCGTCCAACTACCCCCTTTATGACTTCGATCTGGATGTGCCTGTGCGCCCTTTATCGGACTCGCCAGCCTCGTCGTCTGCCAACGCCGACGGCACCACGGCACCTTCGGAAAACAGCCGCCGTGCCGCCCGCCAATCGGTCAACCGCGTCAGCATACTTGATGATAGCATGCTTGCCCTATTCGGCGAGCGCTGGGCTCATCTGTACGCCGAGTCAAACCCCTCCCCTTCGCGCGACGATCCCGAGTCGTTGCTTACAACCGCGGCCGTCGAGCCTGAATTCTTGCCGACGCGCCGAGTTCGTCTCCCCGCCATGGCAGAACCGCCGTATGCAACGTCCAGCCTGAGATCCACCCAAGAACCCGGTCGCTCAGTACGTGTCCCGGCTCGACGTGGTGCTGCCGGAGCTGACCGCTCTCAGCTCTCGCGCATGATGGGGTACTCTCGCCGCTCACGTCCCGAGGACCGGGACTCACCGTACCCCCCACCTCGCTCCCGGGAGCGGTCGGGATTCGAGTCAACCCCGACGGAGCCTACTGCGTTTGATGGCCTAGGAGATCGCAATCGCAGCCTCAGCCCCGAGGGTGATCAGCACTGGAATACGCTGCTTACGACCATCACGCCGGATCCGCAGCCACCCAGCTTAGGGTCATCCTTTGCCTCGGCCTCGGCCCTGGCGTCAGCTGCGGCGTCTCAGGATGCCGGAACCAACTCCTCGCGCACTTCTTTTGAGAGCCCTGACATGCTGGAAGACTCTGCTTTCGACGCGGAACCGCCTTGCGAGTCTGGTTGTGAAGGTTCCGACACCGAAGGTGACGAAGATGACGAGGAAAATCCTCTGATCAGATTTCCCTCAGGACTGCGTGGTGGTCGGCGGACGTATGCCGATGTTACTCGCAGCAGTCGCAGCAGTCGCAGCAGTACCCGGGAACAGTCTCTGGAGATGCTTGGTGGCATCGATGGCATGCAACGTATTGTGAGTAATCTCGCAAGACGTGAGGATATACCAGATGAATGGTGGGCTGAAGCTGGTCTCAGCCGGACTCTTTCGAGAGAGGCATCGGATTAACGACTTAATATCGTGGCGTTTTGGGTAGGCTTATTTTTTGGAGTTTGGCTACTTGTAGCGAAAAGCATGCGCGGAGTAAGGGTTGCTTCATTTTGGACGGTAAGCTTTTCTGTCTGGGCGGCTGGTTACGAAAAAGGACATGGCGGTGCATTTGTACGAGTAAATCTGGCTTTTGTGGTTTCAAGCCGCTTGAATGAAGTTTGGGCTTCTGAGCAGTTCAATCACCCGAACTCCCAGACCGTACCCCGCGTCTAGAACCATGGCGCACACCACCTGCGCATGCCTGGGCGCCCCCAGGACCAGGGTGGGACTCGACCGAGGCGCATTCGTGCTACTGCCCGCTGTCCCAGTTGGAATTTCGTGTCAATATATCAATTTCCTCCCCGCTGTGGACCGAAATGCATTGCCATATAGTGCCCGAGACGAAAGCAATTGAGACAGTAGGTCAGAGAGCAGCCGACGGTGGGATGGAGCTGGCTTCCAAAGAGGGCGGCACGCTGCCTTTGCACGCCCTCGAAAGACCGCGTTGGTGCGCGGCACGCAGGCACCTGCCCTCCAACCGCGACTCTGGCTGCCATTGGGATCGCGTGCAATATACCCAACCTGGAACTTAGTTCCGGCCTTTTTTTTTTTGCAACACAGCAAGTCCACTTCTCAACAATAACCCCGCGGTACGGCATCGCGATTTGAAACAGCTCCGCCTCTGGTCTGGATTTTTTTTCGTCTTTCCTCTCTTCCCATCCCAGTTTTGGGTGCCCACTTCCGACCAACGAACCCCGCGACAAGAGGTGGAGAGAGAGGCCTTGTCCTCCTTTGGCTTGGGCTACCTTCCTGTCCGCCTTACCCAGTTGCCCGTGGTACGGCGCCCGTTTTGTTTGCTCTGGGTTGCACACGACCGATAGCGCCCTATCGAAGCCGGGCCGACTTTCATTTTTCTTCGAGAACCCGACATACCGCCTTTTTGCGTCATCCGACGAACCCCCCCTTCCCTCTCTCACGAAGCTAGCCCACGAAGACGACTCGGGAGCTCCCCTGCCAGCCGGGAATGACAGACGTGCCGTTGCCGTCTCGACATCCGCCTTTCTATTCACCTCGCCCGGCGACCCGAGTCCAACCTACAACCAATTTTGATTCGGGACCGTTGGATTACTTGTCGGGATCGGGAGATCGACGGCGACTCTCCCCAAGGCGGCAGGGACGTAGGGAGAGCAGCAGAGCACCGCAATGCCCAATCCGTCGGGTGGTGGCCCCGCTGAGCGGGCGTACCACGGGGGCGTCAACGGAAAGGCAGTCGTGGCCACCAAGATGCCAGGGACGCCTCGGAGGGATACAGGCGGTCATTCACGGGAGAGGGCGGTGCAGGATCCAGGATTGAAGGACTACGTACGTTTCTTTCTATCTCATGTTGGGACATCTTGCCGTTCCCACGAGCACATGGCATACATTCTTTGTCAATGGCTTGGCAACATTCTTTGGCTCTTGCTAACATGGCCAGCGACTCGGTGACTGTATCGGCAAAGGTGCTTTTGGCTCGGTATACAAGGCTTTCAACTGGGGAACCGGCGAGGCCGTGGCTGTCAAACAGATTAAGCTGGTCGACGTGCCCAAGAGTGAATTGCGTATGATTGAGGTGCGTTATGCCCAGGGACTTGCTAGGGGGTCGCTAACATGGTGCAGGCCGAGATTGACCTCTTAAAAAACCTACATGTGAGTATTTCCGGCTCGCCAAGAGCTGGAGCTGACCTCAACAGCATGACAACATTGTAAAATACATTGGTTTTGTCAAGACGGTGGATTGTCTGAATATCATCTTAGAGTTGGTACTCTGCCAGCGAGTGATTCCGGTTCCCTGGCTGACCACGGACAGATACTGCGAGAACGGCTCGCTGCATTCGATATGTAAAGCCTATGGCAAGTTTCCCGAGAATCTTGTCGGGGTGTACATGACCCAGGTTCTCCAGGGTCTGCAGTATCTGCACGATCAGGGTGTGATCCACAGGGATATAAAGGGCGCCAACATCCTGACGACCAAAGATGGCACGGTGAAGCTCGCGGATTTTGGCGTGTCGACTAGCACGCTTGCCGGGCCAGACAAGGAAGCACAGGTGGTGGGAACACCGTATTGGATGGCTCCAGAAATCATCCAGCTTTCGGGTGCCACATCGGCATCTGATATCTGGAGCGTCGGGTGTACCGTCATCGAGCTCCTCCAGGGCAAACCTCCGTACCATAACCTTGCAGCCATGCCTGCACTCTTTGCCATTGTCAATGACGACCACCCTCCACTCCCGGAAGGTGTTTCTCCGGTTCGTCCCCCCCGTCCGACCGTATCGCGAGCAGTGCTGATTTTCTACAGGCCGCTCGTGACTTTCTTATGCAGTGTTTCCAGAAGGACCCCAACCTTCGCGTATCAGCAAGGAAGCTACTCCGGCATGCGTGGATCACTGGTTGTCGGAGGAGCGACGCCCCTGTCTCCAAAGCACCCTCGAATTTCAGCCAAGCAGTCGAAGAAGTGAAGCAATGGAACAAGGCGCTCAAGTCGTCGGAACACAACCTCCGGGCCTCAACGGGCTCCGACGGCGGGCCACAAATGCAGGGCTATCACGGCAACCGCTTTATTCCCTCGGACCACAACAGATCAAGTCTCACTCCAGCAAAGGGGCCGCTGGTTCTCGCAAAGCCGAGGCCTGTCGCGGATGCATTCAGGTCACCCGAGCTGGCCGGTAAGTCCACAAATGGTTGAAGCAAAGGACGCAGCTGACTCTGCCAGATGACGATAACTGGGACAACGATTTCGCTACCACCATTTCGCCCAGCGCGCTGCACCTGCCACACATCAAGGGGCAGGATAACTTTGGCGGGCTTCTCTCCGGAGACCGACTTAAGGCATTCGCGTCCATCGATGGTGTTCGCGAGGACTCGGAAAACTGGGACGAGAATTTCGAGGGAGAACTGATGACCATCAAGGGCCCCGGCCACTGGGCCGACATCGACCCCCAGGAGCAGACGATCCGTCCGCTACCCCGAAAGTCGGACAAAGAGTCCAAACATGGCCACAGACGGCAGAAGAGCAAGGCCAGCGGATCCCACCCGAAATCTCCCGTCAAGGCGCAGTTTGGGAATAAGTTCCAGCTGCCGCCTCGGCCGGATGTTGTGTATCGAGAGCAATCTGTTGAGGACTATTCGGATCTCTTCGCTGACAGCGACAATGTATTCAACAAGCGGCTAGACGTCGTGGGGAAGGTGAGTGCGCGCCGTCCCGTGCTTGCATGCTGGCATGGGTAAAATTGGTAGGGCTAACTTGCATAGGATGCACCACAGCTGTTCCACCCGTCCGATCTGACTAGCTTGCCGCGCTCCACGCAATCCCCGGTGGTGGGGAGTGTGCGGAGACAGACGACGACCAAGACCAGCGCGCCGGACGACCTGCCAGTGAGGAGATCCCGGTCCACAGTGGAGATTACCAAGTTTGCCGAGGACGAGGGCGACGAGGACTTCTCCGACATCTTTGGCACCGGAGACAGCCTCGTCGAACCCGAGGAGAGCGACCGGGGGTCCGAGGACGGCCAGCAGCTGATGCTGCTCTCCAAACTGTCCAACAACTCGTGGCTGGGCGACGACGAGGACGAAGACGATCCTTTCGCCATGATGGATCCCGGATGGGACGAGATGGACCTCGAGGCCAATATCGCTCGTGACAGGCACGCACGGTTGGCCGAGAGGGTCGAAGAGCTGGTGCGGTCAATGAAGACGACCGAGGGCGAAGACACGCTGGCTGAATTGGCTGAGGATCTGCTCGCGCTCTTGTGGGAAAACACCGAGGTCAAGGATCTCATCATCAGTGCACATGGCCTCCTCCCGATACTGGAGATTCTCGAGCCGTGCACGGTGAAGAGCCGCCAGCACATGATCTTGCAGTTGCTCAAGATTGTGAATGCGGTGTGTTGCCTGTTTTCTGGTCTGTCTTTTCACTCCGTTTTGCTAATCCTGACCAGATCATCCTGGACGACGTGGAGCTCCAGGAAAACCTGTGCTTCGTCGGCGGCATCCCTATCATTACCAAGTTTGCGGCTCGGCAGTACTCAAACGAGATACGTCTCGAGGCCGCCGCATTTGTGAGGCAAATGTACCAGACGTCAACCCTGACACTCCAGATGTTTGTGAGCGCCGGCGGTCTGAACGTTCTGGTGGAGTTTCTCGACGAGGATTACGACACCTCGCAGAGTCTTGTCCTGATTGGCGTCAACGGTATCTGGAACGTTTTTGAACTGCAGGGACCGACGCCCAAGAACGACTTTTGCCGCATATTCTCGCGCAGCAAAATTCTAGACCCTCTGGCGGCCGTCCTGCACAAGGTTCTGGATGAAGACGAGAGAGATGAGCTATCCGAACTGGTGGCGGGACGAATTGTCAACATCTTCTATCTCTTTTCACAGGCGGAGAACTATGTGAAGGAAGTGGTCGCCGACAGGCAGGTTCTGAAGAGTATGTCTCTGTCGTTATCTTGATGGACCAAGTGCTAACAGCCGCAGCCGTGCTCAAGGACCTTCGGCGGATGACACCGGTGCATCAAATCACGATGCTCAAGTTCATCAAGAATTTGTCCATGTTGTCCACCACGCTCGAGTCGCTTCACTCGGCCGATGCGATTGACTTTCTGATCGACGTCCTCGGCCACTCGATGCGGAGGGGACAGAAGCACTTTCGCGAGATCTCCAACCAGGTCCTCAACACCATGTTCAACCTCTGTCGGCTGAGCAAGGAGCGCCAGGAATACGCCGCCAGCAATGGCATCATTCCGCTCCTTCTCAAGATTATGAGGACGGACCGGCCACCCAAAGAGTTCGTTCTCCCCATTCTCTGCGACATGGCCCACTCCGGGAGCAAGGGCAGGAGATACTTGTGGCAGAATAACGGTCTGGCCTTTTACGTGTCGCTGCTGGCAGACCAATACTGGCAGGTCACCGCGCTGGATGCGATCTTTGTCTGGCTCCAGGAAGAGACGGCCAAGGTGGAGAATCACCTGCTGGACGGCAATTTCACCGCGGCCATCACCTCGTGTTTCAACACCAGCAAGCTCAACGCTTTTGATCCCAACCTCCTCGAGCCGCTCCTAAAGGTGTTGAGACTGAGCCCTTCGGTGGCTGCATCTCTCGCCAAGGCGGAAATGTACGCAGGAATCTCGCAGAAGCTCAACCACAAGAAAGCTGTTGTCAGACTCAACCTGCTTCGTTTGGTGCGCAACATTATGGACGGCTGCGAGGCAAACAATACATCTCTAGCCCAGGGGGGTCCGAACGCGACACGCCAGCTGCGCGTCCTATTCGACGACATTCAGATCTTGGCGGAGAAGGACGCCGCCGTTCTGGTGCGCAACCTGGCATCCGAGCTCCTCCGAAGCAACATCGACGCCGACCAGCACGACTCGACCCTTGGCAGCCTGGGTTTGGTGTCGGGCAGCGGTAACTCCAGCATCGGGTCTGGGCCACGCTCTCGATCCGGCCCTCGGCGAACCACCAGCTACACGCCGCCAGGGCTTCACTCAAGTATGTCAATGCCACCCACCCCGACGCACAGTCACGGCCATCGGCAGTCACAGTCTTCGGCTTTCATCGAGGTCGCCGCAACGCCGAAACGCACAGCCGTCGGCCTCACCCACGAGAGAGACGCGGCTCTATACCGGCCGCGCAGTCGTGACGGCATAGGCGGGACCAGCATTCCGCGCCGAGTTAGCGGCGAAACGGCGCCGTCTTCGCTCAACGGTTCAAAGAGTCGGCTGCCGCGCACGTCAAACGTATACCCCCGACCAAACTTGTCAAGCGCGACGTCGGCGCCTTCACCGGCCATGCTTGGAGCTGGTCTGGGGAGGAGCGAGAGCTCCTTGAGTAACAAGGAGAACCAGGGAAGAACGCGTTCGGGATCATCAGTCACAGGGGGGTACTCGGGATCTGGATACTCGGGATCTCCAACCATGAGTGACGGAAGTGGTGGTGTGGCCAGTTTTGTGAGTAGGGAGACGTCATATACGGGCAGCAGTGGGAAGAGAAGAAACAGGGCGCCCAGTTCGGATCTCAGATGGCCTTAGGCGGGTCGGGATAGATCTCTGCCGACTCTGGTGGTGACAAGTGATCAAGACCCGTCCTCTTCGAGACTGAGGGTCAGAAAAGCTCGAGAGAGGCCTGTGCCGTTGTCTACAATGTTGGGCAGATCAGCAGGGAGATAGCTGCACGGCCAAAGTAGTGAAGTGGAGCGGGCCTGGTTGGAGCAGGGCGCCGGTAGTTGACTTTTTTTTTTTTTTATTTACTGTTGGCATTGCATCTGGGCGGAGTTCGGGTTTGGCATCATGGTTTCGCTGGCGATACAGAACGGGAACGGGCGTGCTGGAGTAGATGGCATGGGAGTGACCAATGAGAATCGCTTTGAACGCAGACTTCGTTGTTAGTCAGATGAATTGAGCTTTACGCGGCATCGCGGCATCGCGGAAATATCCGAAGGCAACAGCCCCGCTCGGATGCACGGGGTTGAGGCCACCTGGGCAACACTTGAGCTGATGCAAACTTCGGGCCAAAGTGTAAATAACGCAGAGAAAACGCATATTTTTACTGGCAATGACGCGCAAGACGGTGTACAGCGCGGCGCTGGTCGCTGTTGTTGCAGGTAAGTTGCAGAGTTCCACTTTCATTGGATGCCGCTTGAATGTCTCGCTGATGTCCAACAGCGACGGCCATGACGGTCGCGTCTGTCGTCGCGCCGAGCTGGATCTCTTTCTCGGCCACCCCCAAGATGGGCGACCCTGTCTACGATCAATTCGGACTGCGCCAGCGGTGTACTTCGACGTCATCGGCGGGGGACAAATGCGGGCCATTTCCCGACCCGATGAGGTGTGATGGAGAGGGGGCGCCGTTTTGGTATGCCTGGTTTACATTTCTGAGTCCCACCTCGTCGTCACACGCCGCGGCAGTGACGGAGTTTAGTCCCAATCGGCCACCTTTGCTAACATGAGGTATCCAGTGACATATGGCGAGCAGCGGGCCTCCTCGCGTCCCTTGCTCTCGTCATGGACGTGCTCACACTGGCGGGGTTTTCAATCGTCATGGCGGGGGGAAACGCCAAACGAGAGACAGGATGGCAGGCTTTGTGCACGATGTTGGTGGGGGTGGCGGCGCTGCATTTTGGCGCCGTGGCAGTTGTGGTAAGTTTTGACTCCCCGTGCCAACGCGTGATGCTAACGCCTGAAGGGGTACTTGTTTGACAATGACGAGCTGTTCAACGTCCCGGGGTACACATTGGATAGGTCGTGGTATTTCTGCGTGGCGAGCGGGGCGCTGGCGGTGCTGGCCGCGTCGGGTCTGGCGATATCGGCTTTTGTTCTCCCTCCAGATGAAGGACAGATATTCCTGAGTGATTCGTCCGATGTTTAGAATAGCGGAGACTAAGCCCATTTGGGGTGATTTACATACCAACGGAGATGGGAGACCCGCCACGGCTTCCCTAGCGGCTAGAGGCCAAAGGCGTTCTCCCTAAATCAAAGGCTTCACGAGATTTTAACGGCTTGACGAGGCCAATGAGAAAGTTCAAACCTCGAATGTTAACCAAGAGCTTAAAAACTAGCCGAACGCTTCGAGGCTTCCCAGCCGTGCCCAGTCCCGCGCGTCAGGGGTAGATTGAAAGATGCTTGGAATTGCCCAATCGCACACAAGAGATCTCCAATTAGCCTCACAACCCATGGCACAGAGATCTCAATCGCTAATGTCAAGATGCACTTGGAAAAAAGGCCAAATGCGGCGACTGTACGAATAACGGTGGCACCAGGCCACGTTCCAGCCGATTTTGAAGCCATCGCAATCTCGGTCGCCCTGCGCAACTTGCAACTAACTAAACAACGTAACGGCAACTGGCAGCCGTGGCGGCGGTACCCCTGAAACGGAATAGGCGAGAAATTACAATCCCCCGGGCACCCATTTTTTTGTCAACACTGTGTGACCGGGAGCACCCCTCTTCCATGTTTGCGCACTTCTCTCCGCGCCATGCTGTTATCGCTTGTCCCTTCTTTTCGGCAACTTTCCTCTTTTTGGACACAGACTTTTACTTGGCCTCGTCGCTACAATCCACCGTCGGTGGGAACCACAACTAACTATTTGAAGAGCGTCGACTGCGGTTGCCCATCATGTCGACCCGGTACTCGCTGAGGCAGACGCCACGGTATGTGTTTTTGTTAGGGAGGCGTTGGCGAGCGGTGCTAACTTTACGACAGGAAAAAGGAACTATTCGAAGGAATGGTTGAGACTCCCGGCCGTCGTGTTTCCAGGCGCAAGTCGCAATTCCCACTCGAATCGGACGGCGAATCCAGCTCGGCCCAAGAGAGCTCGACGACCACGACCAGGAAGGGCACTTTGCGACGGCGCGGTACAGCCAAGTTCATCGAACACCTGGGCGAGGACGACGAGAGCCAGCAGTCGACTGTCCCGACAACCCCTGACGCCCCCGATATGAAGGAGTCAACAAAAGCAAACATGGTCGCTGGCAAGAAAACAAATGGCGCCGCCAGGAAGGACGATGAGAAACTCGTCGACGGCTGGAAGCCCGGTATGGATCCCAAGATCGACTACTCGGGCGAGTACGAGTTCGGCGGCCCGTGGTTCGTATCCGTCATGATGATTGGCTTCCCGATTCTGATGTGGTACATGTGGATTGGTGCCGAGTACTACGACGGCAAGTTCCCGCTGCCGCAGCAAGGTCAGAGTCCCAAGGACTTTGGCCTTCACCTGGTCAATCTCGTCTACACGGGCGCCTTCCCGACCGCAAAGGCCTGGGTCATCTACTGGACTTTTTTCCTGTTTGAGGGCGCCTGCTACTGCTTGCTGCCCGGTGTTTGGGCTTACGGCAAGCCCCTGCCCCACCAAGGCGGCAAGCAGCTTAAGTACTACTGTTCGGCATATGCATCGCTATACACGACCATCGCCGTCGTGGCTATCCTCAACTTCACTGGTCTGTTCCGCCTGTCGACCATCATTGAAGAGTTTGGACCGCTCCTCACAGTTGCCATCATCTCAGGTTTCCTGGTCAGCATCGTTGCCTATGTCTCGGCCTTTGTGCGCGGTGCCACTCACCGCATGTCGGGCAATCACATCTACGACTTTTTCATGGGAGCCGAGCTGAACCCTCGCATGTTTGGCATCCTCGACTTCAAGATGTTCTTCGAGGTCCGCCTGCCGTGGTACATTTTGTTTCTGCTCTCGGCCAGCGCGGCGGCGCTGCAGTGGGAGCGGTACGGCTACGTGTCGGGTGAGGTCGGCTTCCTGGTCATGGCCCACTTCCTGTACGCCAGCGCGTGCTCCAAGGGTGAGGAGCTCATCGTCACCACGTGGGACATGTACTACGAGAAATGGGGTTTCATGCTGATTTTCTGGAACCTGGCCGGTGTCCCGCTATCGTACTGCCACTGCACAATCTACCTGGCCAAGCACCACCCGTCCGAATACCGCCACAGCCCCTGGGTATTGGCCCTCATGTACGCCGGCTACGTCTTTGTCTACTGGGCCTGGGACAGCTGCAATAGCCAAAAGAACCGCTTCCGCGCCATGGAACGCGGCACCCTCATCAAGCGCAACACGTTTCCCCAAGTGCCGTGGCAGACGCTACACAACCCACGCGTCATTGAGACAGGCCTGGGCGACAAGATTCTTGCCGACGGCTGGTATGGTCTCGCTCGCAAGGTGCACTACACCTGCGACGTCTACTTTGCGGTCAACTGGGGTCTGATCACTGGTTTCGCCAGCCCGTTCCCCTGGTTTTACCCTGTCTTCTTCGTCACCATGATTGCCCACCGCGCCTGGCGGGACATTCACCGCTGCCGTCAAAAGTATGGCGAGGCATGGCGCGAGTACGAGAGAACAGTGCCGTATCTCTTTATCCCTGTGAGTTTGTCGTCTAGCTACCACAGGGCTGTTTTGCTAACTCTTCGCAGTATGTTATTTGAAGATGTGGTGGGGGGGGTATCGGGACAGCTATGTAGCGCATTCAATAGTAATTTTTAATACAAACCGTACACTTGACACTTTGCGGATCCGCGGATTGAATCCCATTGCATGCATGATCTGGACTACAGTCTGCCCATCCGTCTATTCCGACAAACAGAACCACTGTCATCCCTAATGTCACAATAGTACATGTTACGTATGCGAAAGCCATTACCCGAGTGCCCTCGCTCAAGACTCTCCTAATATGATACCGGCAACCGCCCATGTGCCAAACTCCGTTAACGTTGCAAGAAGGCTGTCGCGTGACAGCCCGTATTAAAGAGATCATCGGCTGTGCCGCGTTGCGCGCTGCCCACGCCGTGGGTATGGGATTGTGATGTTACAGCTTGCCGACCCATACCGCTTTGGCGGCTCGGGGACGTGAATCAGCAAGAGAGGTTGAGCGTTGCCTTGGAGTTCATGAGAAGAGCAACGATAAGACCGTAAAGACCTGGGCGGGTGTTAGAATCGTAGAGACAAGACTTTGACAGCGACATACCCAGGACTTCGGCGAAAATAAGAATCAGAATCATGCCGACGAACAGCCTCGGTTGTTGAGCAGTGCCGCGGACACCAGCGTCACCGACAATGCCAATTGCGAAGCCAGCAGCCATACCAGCGAGACCGACAGCGAGACCAGCGCCGAGTTGGATGAAACCAGTGTAGAGAGCGTAATCCTGTTGCGTGAGACCGTCGGAGATCAGGACCGAAACGACGAGACCGTAGATACCAATGATACCAGCCATAATGACGGGGACAATGTCTAGGCGAGTCAGCTGCGGATCCCGTCCGATATGAGAAACCTACTCTTGACGATGAGATCTGGTCGGAGAACACCCATGGCGGCGATACCAACACCAGACTTGGCCGTGCCGTAAGAGGCACCCAAGCAGGTGAAGACGATGGCCGCTGTGCAGCCCATGGCACCAAAGAACGGCTGCTCTCGTTAGCGGGGATTCGGCCGTGGCCGACATCGATGCATTGACGACGAGATGAGGGTACTAACCGCATAGGCGGGGCTGTGATAGTTAGCAATTGCACTCTTCAAGATTGAAATGACGAGAAACTCGGTCGCGTCGGGGGGCTTACCAAAGGTCTGTCGGCATTGTGAAGATGGGTTTGGAGCTGGACTGGCGATCTAGAAAGACGTTGAGTGGCTTGTTGAAGGGGCGATGGATATGGTTGCGCGATGGAGCCGGCTTAACAAGTCGCAATCGAAACGTCCAGATGATGGTTGTCGATGTGAGGTGTTTCCAGGCTGGCTGTTGCTCTGGCTGGGTCAAGCTTTGCCGTCACCCGTGTAGCGTGCCTAGCATCTGAATTAGGTAAGCCGGCTACGGACCAACCTAGCTCCTTTTTGCCGAGGCACACCGCCAAAGAGTTTGATAAACTAGCATCTTTGGCTCGTCCATCAACCTCATTCAGAGAATTTTCGCTTTTATCTCCAGGGCGAGCAACCGCAGTGAACCCTGGGCATATCGCAACTGCCAAATCTACCGAGTACATCATGTCTAACCAGAACGAGTCTGCTGCCTGGCCCAAGGCCGAGGACGGTGCGCTTGTCCAGGAAATTCTGGATTGCATCCAGCAAGCTAGCCACTACCGGCAGCTCAAGAAAGGAGGTGAGTAGCTCTGCCCTTTCCTCACGACCTTGCTAACAAAATGCAGCGAACGAAGCGACCAAGTCGTACGTCAATTGAACCCTGTCGATTGAAAACCTCGGAAATGCCTGCTAACAATTTTCAGGGTCTCGCGTGGCACCAGCGAACTCATCATTCTCGCCGCCGACACGCAGCCGCTCAGCATCGTCCTCCACCTTCCTCTTCTCGCCGAGGAGAAGAACGTCCCTTATGTCTTCCTTCCCAGCAAGATCGCCATCGGCCGCGCCTGCGGTGTCTCGCGGCCCGTCATTGCTGTTTCCCTCACTTCGAACGAGGCTTCCGACCTGAATTCGAAGATCCGCGCCCTTCGCGACAAGGTGGAAAGGCTGGCAATGTAAAAGGACATCATCTTGGAAAAAAGAAAAAATAGCACTATCAGGGTTAGGGTTCCCCATGCAGAATGACGACTGCAACCGCACCAGTGCCCCGCTATGCATCAGCGGCGTTTATCCCAGTTAGTTGAAGAAATAAAGAGTTGTTCCTCGCCCAAACTGTACTTATGTGTCTGTGACTTCATGATGCCGAGTCTGGCACGCAAGGTTCTCATTTGCGCCGCCGTGGATGGCTTAATTGTGCAACCTCTCACCTCAAAGAAGGACCGATCGTCGCCGTTGTTCCGCATCAAGTACGGCGATGCTTCTGTCTCTGCCGTGTCGAGAGAACTGGCGCCCGAGGCCGGGCGCTCCTTTGAGGCGTTTGGGCTTGTTGGTTCGTACTGCTCTGCAAGCAGCCATTCGAAGCTGACCCAGCAGGTCTTGTCACTGTCTTCAAGTACAGCTATCTCATATCCATAACCCGTCGCCAGCAGGTCGCGCAGATTCGTGGTCTGCCCATCTACGTCATCACAGAGGTCGCTCTCACGCCCTGTTCCTCGCAGAGTGATGCCAGCGAGGCCATCGCCAACACAGTAGCTGCCCTCGCGCGCACTACTGACCAAGCGACCGATGATGACGACAGCAGCAGCGACGACGAAGCAGCACCAGAATCCCGTGGTAGCGACGAGGTTGGCGATGACAGCGCTGACTCAGCGACCGAGGCCACGGCTAACCCTACGGTCCGCCGCAGCATCGCGGAGGATGTCATCAGCCGTCGTGGCAGCTATGGTCGCTTCGCGCAGCGGTGGTTCAGCAGAACAGGGTGGGCGCAGGACCAGAAACGCAACATGGGACTGAGTCCGGAGCATGCTGTGGTGGATTCAGAGGTTGCGGGCGGGAAGGGCGCACCTGGCGGCCTGCCCAGAAAGATGCCCATCCCTGACGACGCTGCTGGGAGCGAAGCCGCGCTGGCACTGCTGCCGAAACTGCTGAGAAGCACACAGATCCTCTTTGGCACGAGTAGAACCTTTTACTTCTCGTACGACTACGACATCACACGTAGCCTGGCCGACAAGACGCCGACAGCATCATTGGCCCCGCTACACAACAACGTCGACCCGACCTACTTCTGGAACAGGCATATCGTCCATGCTCTTGTGGATGCCGGCGCCGACGCCCTCGCCCTCCCGCTCATGCAGGGATTCGTCGGACAGCAATCCTTTGTCGTCGACAGCCACCCGCCGCAGGTCGACAGCGATGACCCCAAAGAGTCGGTCGAAATGAGTGACTTTGCCGCTTCGAAGCCTGGGTCGACACCTGCATCACCTCCTCCCGAGCGTGCCACTGCTGACACGCGCCTGAGCGAGAAGAAGTTTGACATTACCGTCATCTCTCGTCGGTCTACCAAGCGCGCTGGTCTGCGCTACCTGCGGCGCGGCATCGACGAGCAGGGCAACGTTGCCAACGCCGTCGAGACAGAGCAGATCTTGACGCCGGCCGATGCCACGTGGGACCCCGGCGCGAAGATCTATTCGTTTATCCAGATCCGAGGCAGTTTCCCTCTCTTCTTCACCCAGTCGCCCTACTCCCTCAAGCCAGCGCCCGTCATGCAGCACTCGCCGGATGCCAACTTTGCGGCCCTCAAGAAGCACTTCGACGCTCTGGCCAAGCGATATGGCGGACTGCAGATCGTGAACCTCGTTGAAAAACATGGCGTCGAGGCCACCATCGGCACGCAGTACGAGAAGAATATTGAGCGGCTCAACGAAGGTGGTGCCGATGTGACGTTTGAATGGTTTGACTTCCATTCCGTTTGTCGCGGCATGAAATTTGAGAATGTTTCGTTTCTGCTTGAAATTTTGGGTAAGAAGCTGGAGGACTTTGGCAGCACCATCTTGGTCGGCGACCGCATCGAGGCCAGGCAGGGGGGTGTACTGCGGACGAATTGCATGGACTGCTTGGACCGGACAAACGTTTGTCAGAGCTCTTTCGCCAAGCACATGCTTGACCTGCAACTCAAGGAACAGGGCTTCGATATGACGGCACAGAAAGACCAGGAGAATGCATGGTTCAACACGCTGTGGGCAGACAATGGAGATGCCATCTCAAAGCAGTATGCATCCACGGGGGCGATGAAGGGGGATTACACGCGCACAAGGAAGCGAAACTACCGCGGTGCTCTGACTGACGCTGGGCTTTCACTGACAAGATTGTTCAATGGGTATGTATTCCTCCTGAGGTCTTTACCTTCATCTCGACTCACAAGAGCAGCATGTTCAACGACTTCTTCCTGCAAACCACCATCGATTTTTTACTCGGCAATGTCACTTCCCTGGTATTTGAGGAGTTTGAGGCCAACATGATGACCAAGGATCCAGCCGTGTCCATGCAAAATATGCGCCAGCAAGCCATTGAGTTGTGTCAGAAGCGTGTGGTGGCCGATGAGGCTGAGGAGTTCATTGGTGGATGGACGTTCTTGTCACCCACCACGCCCGACACAATCCGTGCCGCCGTCTTCGAGGAAGTGGTGCTTTTGCTGACCGACGCGGCATTGTATCTTTGCCGCTTCGATTGGAACCTGGACAAGGTGTCGTCATTTGAAAGGGTTGACCTCGCCCATGTGCAGAAAATCAAGTTTGGTACGTACATCACATCTACCATCTCGGCCGCCCAGATCGACGACATGCGTAACATAGGATTGGTGGTGGAGTACAAGCCTGGCAGCACCGATGTCACCCGCGTAAACACGCGCTCGCTGTCGTCCATGTCGGGGACGCCAAAGTCGGAGGGCCCCACGGGCATCGCGGGGTTCCTGGCACGGAACCGGCCAGCGGCTCCCCCGCCGACGAGGAAAATAGCCCTCAAGGCCCTGCACAGTCAAACGTCCGCGGCAGATCCGGCCACGAGAAGGAAACAGGACGAGCCGGGTGCTATCACGCGTCTCACGGAAATCCAACAGGTCGTGGTGATTGCGGCTGAACTTGAGCGGCTGGTGATTCATAACCAACCGCGGCTGGTGGGGACAACAAAACCGGAGGGGTCAGGGCTGATCGAGAAGGGGGATATCATTTCGCTGGCGGAGGCCAGGAAGAACACGAGCGTGCTGGAGCAATTGGGGCACTCAATCAAGAAGTTTGTATGGGCGTAGATCTAATCCGTAGCGGCCTCGGCCCGGTACAAATGCATTTGATAGCGCATGTTTTCTAGGGGAATGGGATAATCGAGCTTGTCGGCAAGCCGGAACCACAACGAGTCGTGCGACTCAACCTTGACCCACCGTTTCCCGGAGACAGGCTCAGCCTGCGTCGCCTGCATGATGCGGTCGAGCAGCCACTGCATGGGGTACCGTTTGGCTTCCTTGCCGATCGATGTCTCCGAGTAGCTGCCAGGGCTGTCTACGACAAGCACGAGCGAGCCGATGGGTACAGCCGCGGTGACAGCGAGCAGAAACCTCGTGGTCTTCCCGAGGCCGCTTGACGTGAACAGCTCGTTGAGCGTGAAGAGAATCGTGACCAACAGGGGGCCGGTAATCAGTGGCTTCAGCGTCGATTCGTCAAGATCGAGGGCATCCTGTTGCACGAATGTCGCCGAGAACAGGCCTGGCTGGGCCATGGGTCTGTTTGCCGCTCTGGCAGCCGCCGATGCGTACTGGGACAGCGGGGGCGGTGTTGTCAACGCAGCGGCCAGGGACTCGACAACACCGCCCCAGGCGGCCGAATCGACGAGTGTCACGGATCCAGGTGGTGCCGCGGGGAGTTGGCTCAGGAATGCTCCAAATGCAGCCACCTCGGCCGCACCGCCTCCGATGGAAAGCATATTGAGGGTGGGCGGGGTCTCGACAGAGGTTAAGAACATGGCGTCGATGTGGCTCTGGATGGCGCCGAGGACTGAGGCATAGCAGAGAGCCCGGGTGGGGCTGTAGCGTGCCGCGTAGACGGAGAGATACTCATTGCTGCCAAAGGCCCGAGCAAAGTCTCTGTCGAAAAGTGCCTGTTTGACCGACTGCAGGGTCGACGTGAGCGTAGATGAGGACAGGACAGAGCTGAAGGTGTGGCTGAAAATGTTGAGCATCTGCTGTTGCCCTTTGAGGGTTTCACTGGAGGTTTGCGTAGCGTTGGGTGTCTTGGTGCTTGATGTCCCAGCCGTATTCTCGGGCTTGGCCCTGACTGGCGCTTTCTTGCCGCGCTTTGCTGCCTCTTTCGCCATTGCTGGTTTACAAACCTGACGTGAAGCGTAGAAATTATGCAACCCTAACCCGCAAACTCAACTAAGTCTGCAGATAATGCCGGGACGGGCGGAGCTGCTGGGCACTGGGCTGGGGCTGCCGGAGATCTCGCTCTAGAAACGAGGCTGTTCTGGAGCTCGATGCGCCAAGAGCGACTACGTCCGGCAGAATTGCAGATGGACTCTGCGGCATCGCAGCTCTAGCCTCTTGTTACCCTGCGCGGAGATGTCGCTGGCCCGCTATCTGATAAGAGTAACCGGAGTTATAAAATGCGCAAGAACATGACACGGGGGTGTTCACCGTGGTGCGGGTGCTGAGTGAGCGAGGCTTTTCCGCCCACCCCCGCTCAGATGGACTGTTCAACTCAACATTGGGGTTTGGGAATGCTCGACGTCAGAGAGCTCCGATCCTGGGACAAAAAAATTCGCGGGAGCTCTCCAGTCTCCCCACCTTCTTATTCACCCGGGCGAACCAGACTGCGTCCAGGCCAGCGCAACCCCACCTTTTTGACCCAAAGAGTGTCGGAAATCTCGACCCCTCCACCCCAACAGTCGCCAACATAAAACACCCCACCACTCTTCGCCCGCCCATCTCTTCTCATTGTCCTGCAAACCACTCAACGTAGCCAGCAAGGATCCGTACGTGCAAAAAACCGCAATCATGGGCTACAGCGACACCGACAAGCTCGCCATCAACACGATCCGTGTCCTGGCCGTACGTGATACCCCGCCCCCGCCATCGGCAGGCTCTACCCCGCGCGACGAGATACTGACTGTTGACACAGGCCGATGCCACGGCCCATGCTAACTCGGGTCACCCGGGCGCGCCCATGTAGGAGACTCTGGCTAATTGACGAGACGCTGCTGACAGGTCCAGGGGTATGGCACCCGTCGCCCACGTCCTCTTCAACCGGTTGATGAGGTTCAATCCCAAGAACACCAAGTGGCTGAATCGGGACCGCTTCGTCCTTTCGTAGGGCTCGCAAACAAAGCTGGGCCAAGTTCGCGGAAAGCTAACAAGAGATAGCAATGGCCACGCCTGCATGCTCCAGTATGCCCTCCTCCACCTATATGGCTATGCCGTCTCAATGGACGATTTGAAGGCCTTCAGAGTAGGTGCCTGTCTCGCCGCGAACGGGACGTAGCTAACCGGAGCAGACCGTGGACAGCATCACACCGGGACACCCCGAGGCCCACGACACGCCCGGCATCGAGGTCACCACAGGCCCCCTCGGCCAGGGCATCTCCAATGCCGTCGGTCTCGCCATGGCCCAGGCCCACACCGCCGCCGTCTTCAACAAGCCGGGCTTCGACCTGGTCAACAACTACACATACTGCTTCCTCGGCGATGGCTGCTTGATGGAGGGCGTCTCATCCGAGGCTTGCTCGCTGGCCGGCCATCTGCAGCTCGGGAACCTGATTGCCGTCTGGGATGACAATCACATCACCATCGACGGCGACACCAACCAGGCCTTCACCGAGGACGTGCTCAAGCGATACGAGTCGTATGGCTGGCACGTCTTGACAGTTGGCGATGGCGAGAACGACATCGATGGCATCGAGGCCGCCCTCAAGAAGGCCCAGGAGGTCAAGGACAAGCCCACACTCATCAAGCTCACCACCATCATTGGTTACGGCTCCAAGCTGCAGGGTACCCACAGCGTCCACGGCTCACCGCTCAAGGCCGACGACATTAAGCAGCTCAAGGAGAAGTTTGGCTTCAACCCCGAGGAGAGCTTTGTCGTCCCCCAGGAGGTTTATGACCTCTGCAGCCAGGCCGCTGTCCGGGGTGCCGCCGCTGAGGAGGAGTGGAACCAACTGTTCGCCAAGTACGCCGAGCAGCACAAGGCCGAGCACGATGACCTTGTCCGCCGTCTCAAGGGCGATCTCCCCGAGGGCTGGGAGAAGTCCCTGCCCGTCTACACACCAGCTGACCCCGCCGTCGCCTCCCGCAAGCTGTCCGAGACGGTGCTCAACAAGATCTATGGTGCCATCCCCGAGCTCATCGGCGGCTCCGCTGACCTGACAGGCTCCAACCTGACGCGATGGAAGGGCGCCGTCGACTTCCAGCCGCCAGCGACCGGCCTTGGCGACTACAGCGGTCGTTACATCCGCTTCGGTGTTCGTGAGCACGGCATGGGCGCCATCATGAACGGCCTCGCCGCCTATGGCACCCTGGTGCCGTACGGTGGCACGTTCCTCAACTTCGTCTCGTATGCCGCTGGCGCCGTGCGTCTGTCGTCGCTCTCTCAGGCCCGCACCATCTGGGTCGCGACCCACGACTCGATCGGTCTAGGCGAGGACGGCCCGACCCACCAGCCTATCGAGACCCTGGCTCACTTCCGCGCCACTCCCAACATGATGGTCTGGCGCCCGGCCGACGGAAACGAGACCAGCGCCGCTTACTACGTCGCTCTGACGTCCAAGCACACGCCCAGCATTCTCGCCCTCTCGCGCCAGAACCTGCCCCAGCTCGAGGGCTCCACCATCGACAAGGCCATCAAGGGTGGATACGTCCTGCACGAGCAGGAGGGCGCCCAGATCACACTTGTCTCGACCGGCTCCGAGGTGTGCATCTGCATCGACGCTGTTAAGGAGCTAGCCGAGAAGCACAACATCAAGGCTCGCGTCGTCTCCATCCCCTGCTTCGAGGTCTTTGATGCCCAGCCCAAGGACTACCGCCTCAGCGTCCTGCCCGACGGAATCCCCTCTCTGTCGGTTGAGGTCATGAGCACCATGGGCTGGGAAAGGTATACTCACGAACAATTTGGTCTCAACCGCTTCGGCGCTTCGGGTGCCTACAAGGATGTGTACAAGGTAAGCCTTCAGTCATTCTTTTGCCAACGAGTCGCTGATCTCTGTAGAAATTCGAATTCACACCCGAGGGCATTTCTAAGCGCGCGATTGCAACCATCAACTTCTGGAAGGATGTTCCCAATGTCCGCTCGCCCGTCAACCGGGCGTTTGATCAGTTGATCTAAAGGGTTAAAAACGAGGCGCATGTTTATTGGTAGATCAGCTCGGAATGAAGCGATAGAAATGGTCCACGTGTTTTGTGTGTTGGTGACGCCTAAGCCTTGCTGGGAGACTTTCTCGACTGCCGTAGATTAAGTTTCCTTCGATGCTCGTAACTCGTCTGCCTCGAATCACCTGGTAGAAAAAGAATGAAGAAACAGAATGCTACAAGAAAATGGATTACCGAGGGGTAAGATGGTTGAAGGTGTCGTCACTTTTGAGTATCCCTGCAGCTGGGTCGGAGTGCGCACTGGCCAGGTGTTGGCGTTGCAGCTAGGAGAAGCCACGCTTTCGCTTCACAACCCTCCACTGCTGACCTTTCTGCGCTTCTTGTACCGGATAAACCGAACCACCCACCCAGAATTGCTCGCCATGGACGACGAGAAAGCGAAAGCTGAGAAGCTGGCTGCCGCCAAAAAGCGGGTATGTTTGCATTTCTAGTTCGCGCCATCGTCTAACACGGCACAGGTCGAGCAGATGAAGAAGGCAAAGGCCAAAAAGGCCGGCACCACAAAGAAAGACGACGCCCCAGCTCCCTCACCAAAAGAAAACGACGTCACCGAAGATGTCACACCGACCGCCGAAGATGTGACTTCCACAACCGATGACAAGATCGCATCCCCCACCTCATCCGCACCGCCATCCCTCGCCCAGCAGTCAAAAGCCCGTTCTACATCATTCCGTCAAGGATCCGGTCCGGGCCCTGGCCCATTATCACCCGGCCCGTTCAGTCCCGACGGCGAAACGGCCCCGGACATCTACCGCAAACATGTGACACGCATTGAAGAGCTCGAGCGTGAGAACAAGCGCCTCGCCAAGGAGGCAATTGAGGCTGAGAAACGCTGGCAAAAGGCCGAGGAAGCTCTGGCGGACCTCCAGGAGGCCGACGGCGGTAGCGGGAACGCGAACGAGGCGACACAGGTGGCGGCGTTACAGCGCCAGAATGCCCAGCTACAGGCCCAACTGCAGCAGCTCTCGGGAACCAGCGCAGGGTCGCGCCATGGTCCGTCGCCTTCAGTGTCCTCGTCGGTTCCGGCTGCCGAGCTCGAGGCCCAGCTGCAGTCCAAATCGGCGACAATCGAGACCATGGAGCTAGAGATGTCACGGCTGCGAGCGCAAGTTGAGCGCTTAGCCGTGTCGGCGGCGACGCCGTCGGAACAAATTGCCGCGTTGGAGGAGAAGCTGGCGCGGGCGGAAAAAGCGGCCGCGCTGGCCCAGAGAGAGCTGGCTGATCTGAAACGGAATCTGGATCGAGCGACCGAAAAAGCTGTCAAGGAAGGTTCTGAGCGCACATCGGCCGAGACCAAACTGCGCGCGTTCGAGCGGGACCTGGCTGATATCGCGGCTGAGAGAGATGAGCTGGCCAAGAAGGTTGAGGCGCTGGAGAAGAAGGTGGCGACACTCACCACGCTTCACAAGGAGCAGGACGGGCGGGCACAAGGCCTGCGCAAGGACAAGGAGCGGCTCGACAAGGAAGCAGCCGAGCTACGGGAGCGCATCGAGCGCGTCGAGGCTGAGAACCTGAGGCTGCGCAAGAAGGATGCGGCCGAGGGTGGGGGCGACGATGAGGGTGTCGATGAGCTTGAGAATGAGGAGCGCCTGCGAATTGAGAAGCGGCTGCGCGAGCTCGAAGCTGAGAACACCGACCTGCGCAGGGGCATCTGGCACGATCGGCGCAAGGAGCTTCAGGTCGGGCCGGATGAGGCAGCCCGCTTCGAAAATGTCGACTTGGGCACGTCTCCGTCATCACGCCGGCCCGGAGCCAACGCGAGCGTCAGTGGCATTGGAGATTTCCTGGCGAGCGGCCTGAATGCGCTCACGGGTGCGGGCCATGATGATCTCCTGGAGGAGGATGACATGGACTTCGACGAGGACGCGTTTCGGCGAGCCCAGGAGGATGAGCAAAAGAAGAGGATCGAGCGTATCAAGGAAATCAAACGGACTCTCAAGAACTGGGAGGGCTGGCGGTTGGATTTGGTCGAGAACAGGAGGGGTGGTGGCGAGGGTATTGGTGAGATATTCGAGGTCTGACCTACCCGCCTTGTGAAGATATCATCACTTTTCACGTTGCATATTGCCCACGATTCGCGGAAGCCGATCGAGGATGCACCCTGTATATCAAATACAAGTTCTTTCAAACTTTGCTGACGGTGCCCACTTTGTATAACATACTCGCTCGAACGACCAAGTTTCAATGCACACGTGGAAAGACGGAAGATGCCGCCTTGATATTCCTCCTCGAGATGCTGCGGGGCCTCATCGGTGCCCTTGCCGCCAGAGGAATCGAATCGATCAGGCCATTGAACTATTTAGCGGCCCGGTTGGTTGAAAACCTGATTAGGGGACTTTGTACGGGGAAGCAAGCGTGTTCAAGCTGTGGGGGGTCTATTACAATGTGTATTCTCCGAAAAGCCCATGCCTGGCATTTCTTGCTAACTTACTCCCCAAAGACGTCTTTGTCGTATGCACGTGATCGGCCACATGATCACCGCTACCTAGGCAACTGCAGCGCCGAAATTGAAATAAATGTTCCAAACAAAGTGCACCATGTCAATTCGACCACTTCCTCGGGATGTCGTTGCGCAAATAAAATCATCGGCTGTAATCACGTCGCTAAATGGTGTTGTCTCTGGTCTTGTCCAGAACTCGCTCGACGGTGATGCGACCAAGATTAGCGTCTCAGTAGATTACGCCCGCGGGAATTGCACCATTGAAGACAATGGCTGCGGCATTCCTCCGGCCGCGTTCCGGGAGGGTGGAGGGTTGGGAGAACTCTACTGTAGGCAGTCACCTTGCCTGCTCCCGAACCTCGTCCTAACACGGTGCAGACACCTCAAAGTACCCACCGAACCCTAAACTTCATGGCCGCTACGGCACCTTCTTGGCATCATTGTCTGCCCTGTCTGTCACGACGGTTGCATCCCATCATCAAGAGTACAAGTCTCACAATGCCTTGACGACACAGAACTCCAAAGTGGTAGCTCGGAACGTCCCTGCTCTTCCTGAGCAGCAAATCTTGGCTTCGACCAGCGGCACCAGGGTCGCAGTTCGGGATCTGTTTGGTTGCATGCCTGTCCGCGTAAAACAGAGAGCCGTTGAGGCAGACGGGCAGGGATCAGCTAGAAACTTTGATCATCTGGTTTCGTCCGTTATTGCTCTCCTCGCTGCGTGGACAAAGGCGGTAACTGTGACCATTCGGGACGCAGGCAGCCGCCGGGCAATATCTCTGCAATCGTCCGAGAGTGCATCGCAGCTTGCAAACCTGCTGACGCAAGCAGGCCTCGTAGAAGAGGAGGGTTTGAAGTCATGGGTCTCACTCGGGGCATCTGCGCCTGGCATATCGGTGAGCGGACGCATTTCCCGGAAGCCTGTCGCGACGAAACGATTGCAGTTCATATCTTTTGGGGTGAAACCCCTGCTGAATGAACAGTCCAACACTCTCTATGACGAGATTAATCGAGTCTTTGCTGAATCGAGTTTTGGCGTTGTTGAGCAAGCCGACACCGAGGACGGGAGAGAAAAGGCGAAGAAGAGCATTGACCGATGGCCGGTGTTCTATATCCGCATCAATCTGGGGACGGATCCCCTGGAAAATGATGCATTCCTAGACGGATCTGGCCATCGTGAGTTAGGTATGATAACGGACTTGCTGCGGATGATGGCATACGAATTTCTGAGGAAACATGACTATCAACCGAGGGCGACTAATGCTTTTGACGAGCTCAAATTGTCGAGAGGTTCGGGCACGGAGAAGCGAAGCGCGAAGAGACGACGGGACAGTAAATATGGGGCCGCACCTCGATCAGACCTCAGGGCCCCCTGGGAAGCGTCGCCGTTTGCGTCGTGGGCTAGGGTCAAACCTGACAAAAGCAGCAGGATGTTGAGCTTGGCTGGCGAGAAGAGTACAAGTGCTTCCCTGGTAGGAGAGGGAGGTGATGGATCTTGCGAGAATTCGCAGGTGTGGAAACTGCTTTTTACGCCGTCCGGAAAACTCGTCCGTGCGCCGTTTGAGGATGAGAAACCACCAGACGAGGGCGTTGAGGCGCCGACCCAAGAGACCAAAGAAGCCAAGGCTGTGACCCGGGTCGATCCGTCTTCAAAGAAGAGAACGGTGGTCGACGGGAGGACAGGTTTCATGGTCAAGACGCCGGGACTGCGGGCAAAGTTGGACTTCTCACCCCGCGCGCTGTCGCGCCTTCCGAGTCAGGTCTTCAGGGCGACAGAGCCTGTTATACCGCGCATCCCTGACATGCCCGAGGCGTTAGACTCCTCTATACAACATAATTGCCAAGACCTGTGCGGCATCGAAATTGATGCTGGCGGAGCCACGTTGAAAGCGCTCGAGGGCCGGATATCGAAAGACCGCCTTCGCAAGGCCGAGGTCATCGGCCAGGTTGATCACAAATTCATCCTCACCAACGTCTCGTCGGATTCTGGCTCCCTGCTGGTTCTGATTGACCAACACGCAGCAGACGAGCGATGCAGGGTGGAAGATCTGATGAGCCGCTACTTTGGCGAGTCCGGGGCTGAAACGGAAATTTTGGAAAGGCCGCTGCGGTTTGAACTGTCAATACGAGAGGGCCAACTCCTGCTTCGGTTCCGGGAGCATTTCTTGCACTGGGGAATATCCTACGACGTGGGCGAGAATGTAACAGGGAAGAATGCATGCAGCGTGAGAGTTCACGCTCTGCCGCCGAGCATTGTGGAGCGATGTCGGCTTGAGCCGCGGCTTTTGGTGGAGTTACTTCGCAAGGAGAGTTGGGGGATATGCGACCATCCGGGGATTTCTAAAGAACTCGTGCAAGGAAACGACTGGGTGGCGAGATTCTACCGCTGCCCGGAGGGAATCCAGGAGCTGATCAACTCCCGGGCATGTAGGAGTATGTGTCCTCCTAGGCGCTTAACTGCATGATGAGTGGGCTGACAGCGGACAGGTGCTATTATGTTTAACGACCCGCTAACAACGGAAGAGTGCCGGCAACTTGTGCAACGGCTTGGGGCATGTGCATTCCCATTCCAATGTGCCCACGGTAGGCCTTCGATGGTGCCGCTTGTGGATTTGGGGGATTATGTGGGGGCGAAACTCGAAGATGGAGAGGTTTCGGGGCTGAGTGGGTTAAAGAAGTGGGCGAAAGAGAGGATATCATGAATATGAAATAAGAATGTATGCAGCTGTTGCGCCAGAGTTATACAGATGCTGCGTCGTGAAGTCTGCCAAGAGAACGAACCCTGGAACACGCGCTTATCGCGCGACTGCGATAAGGGTTAGGCCGTGTACGTAACCTCGCAGCCGAAGCTCCAGACATCACCGACCCCACGACAGCAACACGATGCGACCATGGCACTGACGGTAGGAATCACGTCTTGAATCGACGGCGAAGTAGCTGACACTCTCTAGTGGAGGTCATTTGACTTCTTCGACGCAACGCAGATTAAGATTGAGGATGAAGACACGCGGGCGTTCTTGGAAAGCAACGACATCTCGAGCGTCTGTTCTGGCTCCGACAGCCTCTTCTTCGGCAGCTATGACGGTCAAGTGCGAATTGTAGCCGCGAGCTGGAAGGTGGTGCGAAGCTTCCAGGCCTACGACAATGGGCCTATTACACACATGCACCAAGTCGAGGGCACCAGTCTGCTCGTTACGGTTGCCGTGCGTATCTTTGCGACGAAGTCCCGTCGGTCCCGTCTGACTCGCCGCTCGCTAACAAGCCGTAGGAGGAACCGGCCAGCGGCGATGCTGCCAGTGCCCCCGTTCTCAAGGTGTGGGCGCTGGACAAACCAGTCAAGAAGACAGGCATTCCCACCTGTCTGAGCACGGTCGCCATCAACAACGGAAAGAAACCGTTCCCCGTATGTGGCCCGCCTGGAGTACCGTGACGTCGCTGACAAGACAGGTTTCGGCGTTTGCTGCGACGCAGGATCTCTCACAGGTGGCCGTCGGGTTTGCGAACGGCACCGTGACTGTCATTCGAGGCGACCTCATCCACGATCTCGGCACAAAGCAGCGGATCATTTACGAGTCGGAAGAACCCATCACTGGTGTCGAGCTACATGTCGAAGCCAGCCTCACTACCCTTTTTATTGCCACCACGGCCCGCATTCTGAAACTCGTCGTCTCCGGGAGAGGTCACGGCCAACCACCGAAAACAGTTGAGGACAATGGATGCGGAGTCGGATGCATGGCCGTCGACAAGCGGACCGGAGATATCATCGTCGCCCGCGACGACGCTATCTACACATACACTTTGGAAGGCAGAGGACCGCCGACGGCGTACGAGGCTCCCAAGAAGCTGATTGCCGTTCACCGGGACTACATTGTCCTTGTCTCGCCCCCGTCCTCGGCCGGGGAGGACACGATGCGTCGACGGTTATGGGGTGCGACTGCTGACAGCATCTACACGTTTACCCTTATTCACCCCGACCTGAGGGTCATTGCTCACAGCGAGAGCGTCCTGTCAGACATCCAACACATTATCAAGATTTGGGGAGACTTGTATACCCTGACACAGGACGGCAAGGTGTACCGTTACCACGAGAAGACGGTCCAGCAGAGGTTGGAGATGCTCTACCAGCGCAATCTCTACACTCTGGCTGCAGAGCTCGCTCAAAAGTGCGGTATGGACGCGCAGCAGCAAAACACCATCTTTCGCAAGTACGGTGACTATCTGTATCAGAAAGGAAACTACGACGAGGCCATGACGCAATACATCAAGGCCATCGACAGCACCGAACCGTCCCAGGTAATCAGGAAGTTCCTGGACACACAGAGGATACACAACCTGATCGAGTATCTCGAGGAGCTCCACGAGCATCACAAGGCGACGTCGGACCACACGACACTGCTGCTCAACTGCTATGCAAAGCTCAAGGATATTGACAAGCTTGAAAAGTTTATAAAGTCTCCAGGTGATCTGAAATTCGACCTTGACACGGCCATCTCCATGTGTCGGCAAGGCGGTTATTACGACCAAGCGGCATATCTTGCCAAGAAGCACGGCGAGACTGACTTGGTCGTGGATATTCTGATTGAGGACTCCAAGGCGTATGACAAGGCGCTCGACTTTATATGTCATCTCGATGCAGAGACCGTGAGTCCAGCCCCGGCCGCCAGGTTGAGCCAAGCTGACAGGTTAGGCCTACCCATGCCTGATGAAATACGCGCGTGTCCTGATTGAGCACTGCCGAAAGGATGCCACGCAAGTCTTTATCGAGTACTACACCGGAAAGTACAAGCCTAGGGTGGCGGCACCCCTTATCGAGGCGGCCATTCCCACGACAAATGGAGGTTTTGTCGTGGGCGCTGCGAACGCTGTCCAAAATCTCAGCAGCCTCCTTCCTCTACCCTACATGACGGCCGCAGTTACCCCGGCGGCTCAGCAGGCAAGACTGGCAAGCGAGGCGGTCACGCCACCCGAGGAGACTCCCGCCTACACACCTCCTCGACCCCGAACGGCGTTCTCGTCGTTCATTGATCATCCGGATGAGTTTGTTGTCTTCCTCGAGGCGTGTGCCAAAGAGGACGCCATCTCGGAAGCGGACAAATCCGACATTTACACGACCCTCCTTGAAATGTATCTGCGAAAGTCCAATGAGAGGAAAGGCGACGAAAGGGAAGAATGGGAGAGGAAAGCCAAGGCCCTCATCGACGGTGGCAAGGCGAGGAATGACCAGCTGCGAATTGAGAATTCAAACGTGCTTCTGCTCTCGCACCTATTCAACTTCCGCGACGGCACCACCCTTGTCAAGGAGCGATCGGGTCTTCTCTTTGACATCTTTAGGTCCTACACCTCAGCCAAGGACACTCGGGGCGCTGTTCGTGCCCTCCGCAAGTATGGTCCAGAGGAGCCCCAACTTTATTCTGCAGCACTCGCCTATTTCACATCGGACACGCGGGTTCTCGAAGAAGCAGGCCCGGATGAGCTGGCGCGGGTTCTCGAACGCATCGACCGTGACGGTCTCATGGCACCGCTCCAGGTGGTGCAGATGCTGAGCAAGAACGCCGTGGCAACCATGGGTATGATCAAGCCCTACCTGGCTGGACGTATCGAGCGCGAACGTAAAGACATTGCCGACAACAGACGGGACGCAGAAACATTCCGCATCCAAACGGAGGAGCGGAGACAAGAGATTGCCGATCTCGGATCCAAACCGGCCGTATTCCAAGCCACGCGGTGTGCTCAGTGTTCGGCGCCTTTGGATTTGCCGACGGTTCATTTTCTGTGTAAGCATTCGTTCCATCAGCGATGTTTGCGGAGTGGGGACGGGGATGGCGCCGAGGGAGAATGTCCCCTCTGTGCGAGGGATAATGCAACAATTCGCGCGATAAGGAAAGGGCAAGTGGAGTCCTCGGAACGACATGATGTGTTCCGTCACGATCTGGAGAGAAGTGAGGACAAGTTCAAGACGGTTGCCGAATGGTTTGGTAGGGGAGTACTGAGCGTGCCGAGCGAGTGATATTATATATTCCATGTAATCTAGTCGGTATGGGGGTACAGGTTTGCTACAGTGTTGTATAGTTTACGCGGCGGCATCGAGGCCAAACATGGCGTTGAGCCATGTCCCGATCTGCTGGTTGTCCAAGATTGGGATCGTGCTTGCTGCGCTGAGCGTTCGTCTCCAGTCGGTAATGTGATGGATGCGAGTGTTGATCAAGGCTCGACTCAGTGCCTGGTCCTGGCTAGCCACGTCCACGTCATCGGCATATCGCAGACCGTGGAAATCGGCGGACTGGATCTCTCCATGGCGGATGGTTAGGTGGGAGCGGAACTACATGGTCAATTCGGTTCACTGGCAGGAGGGGGGACTCACCTCCGAGACACCTTCAGGGAGCGACCGTAGCCGCGGGTCATCCTCGGTGGGATGGGTCGAGAAAGTGAACTGCGGTGTCTGTCCAAATATCCACTCGGGAGACTGTAATGTTAGATAGGTCAACAACAAAATGACGACGTGATAGTCAGGAGCGCGAGCTCACCTCCAGCTCTCTCAATCCCTTTACAACGCCGTCAGTTGCTCTCGCCTCGTCTGCATCCACAACCACCTCTTTTACCGCCCCATACATGTCCCTAAACTCCTTCGTCACCGCATCGACAAAGTCCTCGACCTCAACGCCTACATTACGGATTGGCGACCGCACACTCTCCACGCCCCGTGCCTTGATGAATCCCTCCGCCGGCGAGCGAAGTAGACCTGAGATTCTTCTCAGATTCGGCGAAGAAAGCAGACACGTCCCGTGATGCAGGGAACGCAGTCTCGTCAACTTGTATGCTGAGCCAGAAACTTTGTGGGTAACGGGGCCAGAGCTGGAGTCGTACGAGTCAACCACAATGTCATGTCGTTCGTTGACCCGCACGTCTGCTACGCCCAGGTACCGTAACGCCCGCGTCACCATCAGGGCATGGCGGTTGCGGTCAAAGAGGGCGGGCGGACAGATGACGCTCCAGTTGATATTGCCGAGGTCGTGGAAGACGGTGCCGCCGCCACTTCGACGGCGGACGAGGTCGATTTGTTCGGCCAGTGACCTAGAGGGCAAAGGCAAACCCCGCCTCAACGAGGCCAGGTTCACTTCAAGCCATGGGTTCTGGTTCCGGCCAATGACGACGCATGGCCGGTTCCTGTAGAGGAAGAGCACGGTGGAGTCAGGATGCGAGTGCTGGAGCACGTGATGCTCGATCGAGAGGTTGAGGAACGGGTCACTGGATGGCGAGTGATATATCTGCACCGGGCGCGAAAGAGCAGATGAGGATACGGGTCGGCGCAGCCGGGCGCGAATCCCTGGCCGGAAGGCGGCCCTGGGACAGATGGCAGCCATAACTGCACACTGATCGGGCAAAAACTTGACTGTGAAGTGGATCGCAGTCTGGCGGGTCCTACACGTGCGCTAACCAGAACCGGCATCCCAGTAACGTTGCCCAGGCACTGCGGGGTGCCGATGACGGCCGGGAGGGGGGGCAGTTTGGTCAATTGGGACAGAAGAGCTCCAAAATTTTGTCACCCAACCATTGATCGACTCACCGCAGCGAGGAAAATGTCGACTTTTGGAGAGTATTTTCGCGTCCATACGTAGGTTCTACCAGCGCAGAATCTGGAATATCCTGCTCATTACTCATCTAGCTATGGCGAGTCCCACTGTCGGTCCGTCGGGTGCATCGTCGACGGTTGCCCCCCTGGTATGGAGCTCACCGAGGATGACATCCAGCCCCAAATGACGCGCCGGCGACCTGGCCAAAGCAACATTACCACACCGCGAAACGAAAAAGACCGCGTCTTGATCCAGTCGGGCACCGAGTTTGGTGTTACTCTAGGCACCCCCATTGGCATGATGGTGTTGAACGAGGACCAACGCCCCAAGGGTTTGTCTTCCTCACGGCGGTTGAGGTCTCCCCGCTGACAGAGCCAGACTACGGTAACTCGACCATGGACATGTATCCTCGACCCAGTCACGCCGATTGGACATATCTCGAAAAGTACGGGGTGAAGGCCAGCAGCGGCGGCGGACGAAGCAGCGCGCGCGAGACCATTGGGCGTGTGGCGGCCGGTGCCATCGCCGAGAAGTACCTGCGCCTTGCGTACGGCGTGGAGATTGTCGCTTTTGTCACCGATGTTGGCCATGTCAGCCTGTTCCCTCCGACAGCCGAGTATCCCTCACCGAGCACAAATCCGGCCTTCCTGTCACTTGTCAATACCATCGGCCGCAAGACGGTCGACTCGTTCCTCCCCGTGCGGTGTCCTGACGCGGCCGCCTCGCAGGCCATGGTAGATTTGATATCCGCGTTCAAAGACCGCAACGACAGCATCGGCGGAGTTGTCACTTGCGTCGTCCGCAACGTACCCAGCGGTCTCGGCGAGCCATGCTTTGACAAGCTCGAGGCCAAGCTCGCACACGCGATGCTGAGTATCCCGGCAACCAAGGGGTTCGATATTGGATCCGGGTTCGGAGGCGTGCAGGTTCCGGGGTCCACACACAACGACCCGTTCGTTCCCGCGGCAGGATTGGAGATCCCGCCGCAGGTTGCCGAGAGCGGCGCTGCCAAGTCGGGGCTACCACGGCCAAGGCTGACCACCAGGACCAATTACTCTGGCGGCATCCAGGGTGGCATTTCCAACGGCGCCCCCATCTACTTCCGGGTTGCGTTCAAAGCGCCGGCGACCATCGGGCAGGACCAAGTCACGGCGACGTATGATGGCGGGTCGGAGGGCGTGCTGGCAGCCAAGGGGAGACACGACCCGTGTGTGGTGCCGCGCGCTGTGCCGATTGTTGAGGCCATGGCCGCACTGGTAATCATGGATGCCGTCCTCGCCCAACAGGCCAGACACACGGCCAAAAGCCTGCTGCCACCGCTGCAACGAACCTTGAGCTCGACCAAGCCGGCTGGAAACGGCGTCACAGAAGACACGGAAAAGCTATAGACTAGAATAGACGAACTGTCCAAGGCAAAAAAGTTGATTCCTATCAATCTATGTATCGTACGTACGTACATTATGTGCTCATCCTCTTCTCATCCAACATGATCATGACGCGGAGATGGGTAGTCGCTATGCAGAGAAAACCAGAATAATATCCACAGAGTACCAACACCGTAGATGCATCGCTTCGTTCAGACAACAGCTTGAGAATACTCGTGCATCGCGAAACCTCATAGCTCGTCATGGACCGCCGAAGGCTCTGGCGCCGAGTCCACGGGGATGGAAACAGTGATGCGCACAGTTTCCGTCTCATACACCGTTTCCTCGACCGTCTGGGGGATTGCCGTCTCGACCATCGAGGCCGTCTCGGTGGTTGTGACGCTGACGCGGACCGTCTCGGTGATGGTTTCATAGACGCGGATCGTCTTTCGCTCTGTCACGGGGAAGACGTGGGACACGGCGGCACTTCTGGCTGACTGGGCATAGCTTTCGCACGGGTGCTCGGTAGATTCGGCGTCGGCGTCGGTGGCGGTGGCGGTAGTTGTGGCGGCGACAGTCGAAGTGGAGACAACTTCATCGAGCGGGACCTCATCCACAGGGGGTGATTCAACGTCTTCGGCGCGAAGGAGGTCTAGGGGCTGCGTCTCAGGCTCAAGCTCGAAAAGCTGCTGCTGCTCGAAGAGATCCGCTTCGTCATCAGCAGGAGTTTGTCCCATTGCAGACGGGACTGGATCCACAACCACAGCCTCGGTCTCTGCCTCTGTGCTCTTCGTATCTGCGCCCACGGCACTGAGTGGGGATTCCTCGGCGACGCTGTGCCCCTCGGTCTCCTCTATTTCAGGTATACCCTTAACAGTTTCTAATGCCAGGGCCTCTGGTGTAAGGGTTTCTGACTCGGAGATTTCCGGCGCCGTCTCTACGGTGGCTTCGGGGGCAGGAGGCTCCGATGGAGAGGTAGGCTCGACCAACGCAGTTTCCGAGGCACCTAGTGCCAACTGTGACGTCGGTGGGTCAACTTGGTCTCGAGCCACATCTGGCACCTCCGACACAATCGGAGCCGCAATTTGAGCCTGGGCGTTCACGCCGATGGATTCCACCGCAACCCGAGTCTCCGAGTGCACATCGACCTTCGCGACAGGGGCATGCATCACGGCATCCTGCTTGGGCTCGTACAAGGCTATGCGGTTGTCGGGGAACTGCGGCGCGGGCCGGATCATCAGACAAATCAGGAACAAACACAGAACGATAATGGCAACGTTTTTAGAGTCGCGCAAGAGCACCTTGAATGCCTCCAGCATGAGTTCAATGAAAGAGGCATCATCAAGAGCCCGCCGCTGAGACTCTCGGTGCTGACGTCTCTCCCACGCTTCTTCGGATGGTGACCGCGGCGTCGGGGGAGGGATGTACGAATCGGGATGGCGAAGCCGACTAGAACCGGGCTCGACACGTGCCGAGTTCATCTCCGAGTAAGGATGGGGCGTGGGGATCTCTCCATAAATCTCGCGGAGACGTTCTTCGTCCCTCCGTCTGCGTTCTTCTGACGTATCGATCGGCTCCGGTTGCGTGGAACACGTCATTCGCGTGTCGGGCGAAGCGAAGCTCGGCGGTGACGCGCGCATGATTTGCATCGACGTTGGCGGAGGGGATGACGCCATGAACCGGCTCGTGTCAACATCAGGAAGTTCGCAGTCCGGCTGAATTGGCAGAGTCTGGTCTGGCGACTCTCCACCCTCGGCAGCTTCTTCTCGACGTCGCAGTTCGGCCTCGGCAGCTTCTTCTCGGCGTCGCAGTTCGGCCTCGGCCTCAGCTTCCGCCTCTGCTTGAGCTTGAGCTTCGGCCTCAGCTTCGGCCTGTTGTTGCCGGCGTTCCTCCTGTTCCATCTGCAAAGCCACCAGCTTCTCAAGCTCAGCCTGCACTGCCGGCTCAACAATCGGCTCCACCTCAACGTCGACCCTCTCCATATCCTTCCAGCAGGCCTCCCAGGCTCCAGCCTTCATCAGACCATTACTCGCATAGACCTTGAGGCGGAAGACCTTGCCAGGCCCCAAGCTCTCGTACTTGATGTCGCCCTTGCAGGTGGCGCACCAGTGTCTCCTTTCGGCTTCCGACTCGGATGCATAGTCATCGTCACTCTCATCTTCGGCATCGGCATTAGAGGGACCAAGGTAGTGTCCGCACTCGAGAATCCTTGCTCGCCGGCGCAGGGGAAGCTCAAGTGCTTCCAGTAGCCGCTCCTCGAGGACCTCAAAGTCATCCTGCGGATGAGGGATCAGGATGCCACGTTCGAGAACCGTTTCTCCGACGCAGTCCTGGAGTTCCCTCCATGTATCGCGCAGGGTCTTTAGTTGTTCGGATGCTTGAAAGGTATCCTGGCCTTCACCCAGAGCCTTGCTGTTGAGGGGGTCGAGCCCGTCCAGCACATCGCCCCACATCCACCGAAGTGGTAAAAGAGTGACGTGGAGGAGAACCAATGGTGCCTGCTTACGGCTCTTGAGTCGTGTCGGGGTCGAGCGGCCCTTGGGCGAGTACTGGGCCGACGTCGTAGGACTCTGGAGATGGTTCCTCGGCGTCTGTCGCTTCCCGGAACGGGGCGAAGCGCCATTGAAGACGGATGGCGTTGGTGACGCCATCTGCATAGCTCGAACGGCGGAAGGTGTGCGAAACGGGAGGCGCGTTTCTCGGCTCGTTGGGATAAAGTCATCCTTGTCATATTGCGAAAGGCCCGAAATCATGGACACGCCAGAGACCCTGGGTGACCGACCGACGGTGCCGAACGAGTTTCGGGGGCTATCATGGCTGGAGAGTGGCTTGGTATCGTCGCCCGGCCCGTCAAACGACCCTAGAGAGCTTCGGGCACTCCGGTCGCTGAAGACATCGTCATCGGCTTCGTGGTGCGAGCTACTGTCTCCACCCTCGTCGCCCGAGGCTGGCCGTGAAATGTCATGATGAATCTGCGATTCGGTAGACTCGCGCCGGCTAAAGTCGTCGTACTGTCTCTCGATCTCGTACATGCCAGAGCCATTGCTTAGCAGGGAATGCTCGGCCTCGTCTACTTGGCTCATCGAGCCTCGGTTGTCCCGCTTTTCCAGCTTGGCGACGACTGCTCTGGCGGCGGCCTGGATGAGGGCTTCCGTGCGGAGTGATGTCTTGCGGTCGGCCGGCTGGAAGTCGTCCTCTCTGACGCGGACTGGCTTAGGTGTCTCTGCGTCATCATTTTCAGTGCCGTCCGCCTCGGCATTCTCGGGTCTGTCTGTGTGCGCCACACTCTGGGATTGCTCGCCGGCCTCGAGCTGCTCGCTGTTGCTGAGAACCTCGCTGTGGGCATCTGCCTCGCCCTGAATTGATTCGTCGTGCGTGTCGTCTGACCCTAACTCATCCTCGTGAACAGGTTCGACTGTACTCTCAGCTGTCTCGGCAGGCAGCTCGTCTGCGAGCAATTCGGGCTCAGCTAGCTCGTTCGTATGGCCCTCTTCTGCATCTTCGACCGGCTCTGTGGTTGCCGTGTCCTCCTGCGCGGTTGACACCGACTCGGTAGGCGGTGCATCGTCATGGTCTTGCTCCAGGGTGGAATCGGCAAGTTCGTGTTCCGCCGACTCATTTGCAGCGGTTGGAATGTCGACAGGAATATCGGCAGGAATGTCAATCTCGGGGACCTCAGCCATACTTGCAGCTTCACCGTCCATGGGGTCGCTCAGACACGAGGGATCGACAAAGATCTTAAAGTCTAAATCGTCGTCTTTGCGTGGCATGGTTGGACGGTGCAAAACTTCGACCCGAACCGTTGTTTATCAAGGGGAACCGGCCTCCTCCCGGGAGCTCTGGCAACCGAATTATACCAATGGGAGATAGCCGCGATGCGCTGGCAATTACGAGGCGGGGATTGGGAGCTGTTGTTTTGGTTTCAATGCAGGTCCCGCTTGTCACTCTCGAATGGTTGGGAAAGCCTGGCCTGTCATTTGGGCTTTGGGGTAAACATCCGTTGCTGGGACGATAGTCTTGGCGCCGCGCTGTCAGGGGCCCACACCAATGCACGCTGGTTGTCCGCGTTCTTCTCGTCTGGACGACGAAGCAAGAGGGTCGATTTTAGCCCAGAAGAGTATTTTGCATGCTAGTTGATGATGAAACGTCGCGGTGCATCACAATACCTCTTTGCAACGGCGTTTAGCATTTCAAAAGCTACATAACTTGGGTCTTAACCGTTGCGTGATCGCGGCACTGACGTCATTCCCCAATCTGCGGGTCTTGGATGTCGGGATGCCACCGTGATTGTCAGGGATGCTGCATGATCTGGAAACTTGGTCAGGTCGACAGGTCGACACAACGCCCCGGGGTACTCGAGGAAATGAGGCACACCAATTCCACCAGGCAGGCACCATGGCCAGAGCTAAGGTAGCTGAATGATGATTCGAGACTTAAATACGAGTCCTCTTTCCTTTTGCACTTCTCCCTCGTCCTCCTCAGCTACCACACCATTAACATCCGTTCGATTTGTCGCCAAAATGGGCGAACATGTTCAAGAACCCACCCCCGAAAACATGACCATGCTGCAGGGCTTCGAATGGTACATCCCCGCTGACCAGAAACACTGGGTTCGACTCGAGAAGCACGTCCGCAGCCTCAAGAAATGGGGCATCGACAATATCTGGGTTCCTCCAGCGTGAGTTTCTCCCATCCCCTCCCAGACTTGTCTAATGGCACACAGATGCAAAGGCTCCAGCAAAACCGGGAATGGTTACGATATCTATGACCTCTACGACCTCGGCGAGTTTGACCAAAAGGGCTCCGTAGCAACCAAATGGGGAACCAAAGAGGAACTCCTCCGTCTGGCCCACACTGCCAAGGAGAACGGTGTCGGGATATACTGGGATGCGGTGCTCAACCACAAGTTCGCCGCCGATCACCGCGAGAGGTGCCAAGCTGTCGAGGTCGACCCGGACGACCGCAACCGTGTCGTCAGTGACCAGTACGAGATCGACGCGTGGGTTGGCTTCGACTTCCCCGGCCGAGGCGACAAGTACAGCGCGTTCAAATACCACTGGTACCACTTCAGCGGGGTTGACTACAACGCTGCCAACGGCCAAAAAGCCATCTACAAGATCGTGGGTGAACAATCCATGGGCTGGGCCGAGACGCCTGATGTGGATGGGGAGAAGGGCAACTTTGACTACCTGATGGGCTCGGATCTCAATTATTCACACCCCGAGGTGGAACAAGACGTGCTCGCATGGGCGAAGTGGTTGGCGAGCGAAGTGCCGCTCCAGGGCGTCCGCTTCGACGCCATCAAGCACTACAGCGGGACGTTTCTTCAAAAATTCATCAAAGAGCTCGATAACAGCTACGGCAAGGGCTGGTTTTTTGTTGGCGAGTTCTGGAAGGACTCGTTGGACGATATGCGCAAGTACCTCGACCGGATGGAGCACAAGTTCTCGTTGTTTGACGCTCCGCTGGTGTACAAGTTCAGCGAGATCAGCCGAGGCGAGGGAGCCGATTTGCGGGCTGTCTTTGACGGCTCCCTCGTGCAGGCAGATCCGATAAGTGCTGTGGTATGTCTGATGCCTACCCTTGCCGACCTTGATGCTAACAAATCCAAAGACCCTCGTCATGAACCACGACACGCAGCCTTATCAAGCTCTTGAAGCCCCTATTGAGCCGTGGTTCAAGCCGCTTGCATATGCATTGATCCTCCTCCGCGACAAGGGGTATCCCTGTGTCTGGTACGGAGATTTGTATGGCATTGACCCCGAGGGAGAGCATCCATTCCCGCCGTCGTGTGGAGGTGCCCTCCCCAAGTTTATGCTGGCTCGCAAATTGTACAGCTACGGCAAGCAAGTTGATTATTTCGACTACGAGACGTGCGTTGGTTGGGTTCGCTGCGGGACGTGGGATCGGAGGTTCGGATGTGCTGTCATCACTAGCAATGCCGGACCTGGGTCCAAGAGGATGCGTGTCGGCGAAATGCACGCGGGCGAGCGTTGGACCGATGTTCTGGGCTGGCAGGACGGCGAGGTTGTAATTGGGGATGATGGTTTTGGCGAATTTACCTGCGGCCAAACCAGCGTCAGCATCTGGGTCAACCGCGAGGCAGAGGGAAGGGAGAGATTCTCGGAGAAGTTGTAAGTGGCCCAATTGTGAGCCTGAAAACTACTGACTGGCGAAGTGACAGCGATATCTACGAGATGGGGGGAAAGTGAGCTTGGCAGACAAGTCATTATGTATTGTCCGCCTACCCTGGGGGTCTTAGAGGCTCTGTCTTGCCAGGAAATTTTAATTGGGATCCTCAAGATCGTAAGAGTGAATACTCTTGGTCATGTCTCCAGCTTGCCCGTGGGACCTGAACACGATACCAGAGCTGGCGGAGTGGCTCCTCAGTCTGGGATTGATACCAATAAAATCAATTGAATTCCATCCTTGTATGTCGGGAGTGCGGTTCAGGTTCAATCCTTTCATCGACATAATTGATTTGTTCACATCACACCACGCAGCGCTTGCGAACTGTCACCTGCTTCTCAGCCAATGTGCGGATGCTAAACAGCACACGAGTCAGATGCTCGCAAATACAATCTTAGAACCCCTCACGGAGATCATATAGGCATGGAGGTTCCCGCTCTTCTCTCTTGTCTTCAGCAAGTCGGCCATGGACCAGACACGAAGCTTTACAACTTGATCCTATGTTTCGTCGCCTTCATACCCGCGTCGGCGACTCCCACCGGTCACAGCCCTCCTAGCAAGCCGCCACACGGCTGTCCAAACGTCACAAAGCCGGACTGTCCAACCAACATGTGCATTGACAAATCGGTTCGCGATTTCGCATGGACGCTGAGCATCGAGTACCACGCCTTCTAGTACTTTACGACACCAGCGCACCAGAACTCTTAGAGTAGTGTGTCCTTCAACCTGACAAACCCAGCGGTAGGGACCACAGTCAAATGTCAGATGGACAGCGACCAGATTCCCGATTTTTTCTACGGCGACGAGTGGTACAACTGCGTGTCTAGCAGCCCTTCAGCCCCCGCAACATCCTTCAAGTTCTTTTCGGGATCGCGTTTGGAGTTGAATCAAACTTGGATTTGCGATGACAAGAAGCCGTAAGTGCAGACCGCGCAGCTGGAGTGCACGACGCTAACTAATGCTGCGCAGGATCAAATTCATGGGTATTGCCAAGGTGGACCTCGATTTGAAATGCACCGATGTGTCGTGGGTGAATCCCAACTATACATATCCCACAGGGGGGTTTTATTCTACCAGGGATGTCAAGTGTGAACCGTTCAACCTGGATTTGAAACCGTACGAGGAGAGGATTATTCTGTAATTCTACGTGTTTGAAGAGGATAGGCTTGTCGACCGAGTATACACATAATTCTGCAACAACTGCCAAGTCGTTTTGTCACGACCGTGCTGATGTCAATTCGTGTGGGCCGTGGTCCAGCTCGTAGTGTGATAATCGAGGCAACGTCAATCACAGTTGGCGGTGAGTTTTGGGAGGGAGAACTGGGATACTATTCTCAAGGGAAATCAATGCCAAGGGCGGTCGACGGTTCTGTTTGAAAAAAAGAACTCCCGATTCATTATTCAAAGTTTGAGCTGTTAACAATAGGCAGTAGTATTGCGTCCGGCCGTCAAGAGCAGTTAAAGTTGAATCTATATACCAGATATCACCGTTGCACTAGCAGTTGGCCTATGCTTTTGCTGTTCACTTCTCTAGTACAACCTAACCCATGAAATATTGTTCGCGCGGTTCTTTCAGCCAGCCTGCTGTGAGGTGGTATGATGACTGATGCAACGTCAACCACCGTGCTCAAGCAACATCATGATCCTCAGCTGATAACCCCAAACTACAAATAGCACGCAAATCAACCGTTCAACCGGAGTCTGCGTCGATCCAAGTCTTCAATAACTCGAGTCCAATACATAGTTGCCATGAAAGCAATCGCTTACCTTGATGCCCTCTCCGGGCTCATGTGAGTCGCTTCTTCCCTCCCTCGTAGAAATCACTCTGACAGCTCAGTCTCCTCGCTGCCTCCCAAGCCATCACTCCACCGCCGGCGTGTCCCACCGTTACTCAAACGTCAACAGTTTGTTCCGTAGGCTGTACTTGGCCGACGTGTGCTATCCTTTCCACCGTGACAGCGCGCTGTGGTTGTCCCGATCATGCTCTGACGTTCCGGACAACGTGGTCTTGCACAGCAGGTTGCGCCGTCAACCCTCCGTGCGCGACGTATTACCTCGTTACTCGTGTTACCGATTGTACGGGGCCAAGCTCGTCTTCGTCTTTGTCGTCGCCGTCCTCATCATCGCCGTCTTCCTCGTCTCCATCCTCGGCTAGCAGTCGCACATCCCATAATAGCACCGGCAAGTCCACTTCGTGCGAAACAAGCCCAACTCCTCCACCCCCTCTGACAAGGTCGGGCTCAATTCGCTCGCCAACGGCGCCGACGCCCATTCCAACAGCACCAATCACAAGTGGAGGTCAAAGGAGGGTCAAAATCCCGCGGTTCTGGATTTGGTAAAGAGTCGGGTGCGGATTGGGGTACCGATAGATTCATTCAGTTCCCGTCGGGACCGAGAGTCTCCGCTGCTCCACAGGCGGCCTATAACAGGTATCTCGTAGAACACATAGTAATTCCATAAAAGCGGTGTGCCTGAGAGCGAAACGCGGCTTCTCAAAGCTTACCCCAGATAAGGCGAGTCTTGGTAGATCAAGAATCCCATTCAGCCGTAATGCAGCGGTGTGGCGTGTGGTCGCGCGGGTGCGAATTGCAATGGAAAAGCGGCGTTCCGCGTGCGAAAGGATTCCGCCTGCAGCGGAAACCGGAACTCCACCCCGGTCTTGCTGAACCGCTCTTTACATCAACATGTCCCACCTTGAACCCCGAGTCTGAGAGCTCGTCGTTGGCGGGCTTTTACCAACAACCGCGAAACCATGGGCGGATCCAAATCTCCCACCGTGGCCATTGTTGGCGCCGGCTTGACCGGACTGCTTACTGCCCACGGTCTCCGAAAGGCCGGCTTCGACGTGACACTCTACGACAAGGAGGATGGCCTCGATGTGCGTCCACGCGATTGGCCGTAAGTGTTCTTCGCTCTATCTGGGGCGGCTTTCCTGAGACTGATGAGTCCATAGGCTCCTACTGCACTGGGCACTGCCAACCTTTCTGAAACTGGTCTCGGAATCGACCGCCGCCAATTTCCCCAACGCTGTTGTTGACCGCTATCTCAACGATCCCGATGCCGTTGGCAACATGCCTATTATCAATGGCAAGACGGGGGAGATTCTCTTCCGCAGCGCAATGCCCGGCGTGCGACGAGTTCGACGTCAGCTTCTTCGCCGCGTCCTTGCTGCCGAATTTGACAACGGGGCTATCAAGTGGGGGAAGGCCCTGGAGAAGCTCGAGGTCGAGGGCGACAACCCGGCCCGTCTCACCTTCGCCGACGGCACGATGGTGGAGGCCGACTTTGTTCTGGGGGCGGATGGTGCCTCGTCCAAGGTTCGCGAGATTCTGTTTGAGGGAGACGCAGTCGCAAAAGTCCGACCTTCTGGGCTCATGGCGGCCACGGGAGTCGTCAAGCATGGCGATGCGACCAAAGTTCAGCCTTGTCTCGATCTGCATCCTGTTGCCGCCGTCACAATGGGCACCGTGTTTACAGGGGGTGTATCTGGTGGGTGGACCAAATAAGCCCGTTGCCTCTTGGCCTCAAGCTAACGTTCCGCCGCAGTGTTTTCCGTGGACGACCCTAATGACAAGTCGACTTGGACAATGACATGGATTATGATCTGGCGCCGTGACGCGATCCCCGACCCCCCGGCGAAGAAAGGTCCGGAAGCCTTAGCGTTCATCAAGGAAAAGACCAAGAATATGATTGAACCGTTCAGGTCACAAGTCGCCTGGACGCCGGACGACGAGACGCGGGCAAGCTGTTACATTGACGAGATGCACACCTGGACGCCAATTCCGTGGAAGACTCCTGGGGGTCGGGTTAGCCTGGTTGGTGATGCGGCCCATCCCATGTTAGTTTATCGTGGCCAAGGTTTCCAACATGCCGTTGTCGATGCAGAGAACTACGTTGCGGCGTTAATATCGGTGCGTGACAAGGGCGTGGAGAGAGAGCAGGCCATCAAAACCTATACCGATGAGGTTGTTGAGAGAGGAGCCAAAGCTGTGACTCAGAGTCTCAAAGAAGCTGAGCTCTCTATGGATGTCGAATCGGTGGGCAAGATGATGATGGCAAAGCAGGGGCATTCCAAGGCGGCCTGAGGTAACGAATCTCTGCCCGTTGGTATGAGTACTTTAATTTCCAAGGGCACCTGGCCAATAGAGTTTGCATTGCGCATTTGCAGATTTACTCACAAGTGAGCAATATCGGGATCTGGCAATATCTTGAACTCGGTGCATCGGTACCTTCACTCCAGCAACATCTGCGCCCAAAATTTTTGGTGTCTGCGATCACTTCTTCGAAGGCGCCACGAGGTGCGGGCTCCGGTTCCCTTGTGCGTCCATGGAACGAGCTCTGATCACATTTCCCAGGTTAGGCCGACATTAGTGTGGATGGCGAGTCGCGGTTGAGCTGATGGATTTCAAACTTGGAGCGACAAGACCAGTTGCGCCTGGACGCCTCAACACGGTAAGTGGCTGATCTGTGGCGAATGAGCACCGCCACATGCTAGGTCGCCACAGACGGGCTGTGTGGAATCTTTGGATAAATCGGAAAAATTCATCGCACATGCGGCGACGGGACTGCGGGAGCCTCTTGTTATTGTTTTCTTATTGCCCTTCAAGCTCGCAAAGCGATGCATTACGGCGTGGCCATACGAAGTATCCTTGACTGCGACAGAACGCTGGACAAGTGCACCGGAGAAATGAGACTGAGTCATCACGTGAACAGAACAGGAGGCCTCTTCATCCAGGGTGAAACCAAAGTGTTGCAGAGGTGTGCTATTTTTGCGACCAGCGAGCGACCCACAGACCTGGACACATTGCAGGCTCACGGCGTTGAGAATTGCCGATCTCCGTCGACGAGTGGACACATTGCTGCCCTGCTTTCCGGCGGGCTTGCGACACGAATTCTTTTCGCTCTCCTGAGATTGCAATGTCCCTTTGAATCCTCGAACGGTGAGGCAGTGCTCAATAGCGCTCCTTGTGGCTACTTGCTGGTTACGCGGAACCAAACCGAAAGGAGCGGACGCGGAAATACGGTGTCGACCGAAGACGGACGTCACGGACGTTTCACATGATCCTTGTTCATCGATGAGGCAGTGCCGGAACCAACGGGCAATTGGACTGTCCGGCGGCGTCATTGACCCCACACTCTTGTCCATCGGGCTGGTCTCGCACCCGACCAGACGACGGCAAACAGACTGTCAAGCCCAGCACAATTGTGCATTTGGACTTTGCTGAATTGAAATCGGTTAAAAATGTCAAAGACTTCGTCTTGACTGTCGTCAACGATTCGTGTCGTGAGGAATTACTGAAACTCGCAACCGCAACAAATCCTCACACTCGCCCGAATAGGAAGCTGGCTTCGTCATCCTCAGGCCGCAGGATAAGCGGTACATGTCGCGCGCATCGTTCACAGCCAGTGATCAAGTACCTCCCGCAGAGGAGGCTTGAAAAGGTGCAACCTTGCGCCGTGCCGCCGCGAACAGGCTATTTGGCCGTGTGCCGTCCCTGATTGGCCGGGCCATCTCTGTGGAGTTGTGATTGCCAGCACCGAAAGCCCTGACCACAAACGCTCCTCGCATTTGGCTGACGCGGCCTCCCCCTCTCCAAGCACCACGACCCTTGTCAGCCTGCATTGCCTTCCAGCCAGGCCCCCGCCCATCCGAACCGCCAAGCAACCCGACAGCCTAAGCCCGTTCCCAGGCACCCCATAGACTGAGGTTCCCCCGGCACATCTCTTCTTTTCACACGCAACGACTGACGAGAAAGCGACAACGAAAAACGAGAATTGCGACGACAATATTGACGACGAGGTCGACGACGACGAAATCGCCATCATTACATCGCAACAAACATGTCGAGGTCAACGACCAGCCCGGCTGCGTCGCAGCCTGGCCTCATCGATCCGCTGATGGAGTCGCTCATCGACTTTTCCGATTACGACAACGTTTCCTTTCAATCGCCCTCGCTCTCTCCCGCCACCTCCAATAAAACACCCACTTTTGTGCGTCCAGTCAAGACTGAGGCGACCGCGTCGCTGCTGTCGACGACGCAGCCGCTGTCTGGCCCGAGCCATCAGTATGATCTCTACAAACAGCAGACGGGCATGGTTCCCGGCGCGCTGGCTAGCACGATCGCCGTGAACCAAAACAACTCACTCATCACGGGCTACACGGGCTTCAACACCGATTATCTCGGTATGGGGAACACGGACGACGTCTTTGACTTCAATGCCGCCCCGTCGCAGGGCTCACTGGGCACCCCGGAGATGGACATTGAGTTTGACTCGCCGTCGTCGGACCCCAGCTTCTTTTTCGAACCCACTGTCAACCCCAACTCCATTGGTGGGCAAGAACCTACCAGCCTGCCATCGCCCTCGGTCCTGTCGACACCAACAAGCAATGTCGGTCGACTCTGGCCCGGCATGCATCAGCAGGCTGCCCTGGCCAAGGCTCAGGCCCAGCAGAGGCAGAGAGCCCAGGCTCAACAGAAACAGGCTCAACGACCCAAGTCGGCGCAACCCAGCGATCCCATTGTTGAGCAAAAGATCACCCAGCTTCTCAACTCGATGCGGGCCAACCCTTCGACCGGGTCCGATGGTCAGAACATGCCAGTCCTCAACATCCCAAGGCCGAAGAAGGACGAAGAGGACATGGACGAGGATGAGAGACTGCTGGCGAGTGAGGAGGGCAAGAAACTCAGCAGCAAGGAACGTCGCCAATTGCGGAACAAGGTTTCCGCCCGAGCTTTTCGCTCAAGGAGAAAGGGTAAGCCCGCGACTCCCCTTGCCGGAATGATCAAGCTAACTCTTGTAGAATACATCACCCAGCTCGAGGCAGAGATCGCTAACAAGGTGACGGAGAACGGCACGCTCCGCGCCCAGAACCGTGCTCTTATCGATGAGAACAAGCGTCTCTCGGATCTGACACGCATGCTCCTATCGTCGCCTTCGTTCTCTGACTTTCTCGATCGTCTCAGCTCCAACCCCCAACAACAGCCACAAGCCCCAGCACAGGATACTCGCCAGGTCCCCAAGGATGTCAATCCGTATGCCGCCCAACAGCAGCTCCAGCAACAGCAGATTGGCCTTGCCGTGATCCCCGAGCAGACAATGGACTTTTCCATGCTCAACATGGACACGAGTGATGGCTTCTACCAACCTCAAGTCTTTACCGTTCTCGAAACCCCAGAGCCCGCGCTCGACGCATCGGTTCTCTCTGGCAAGTCCAAGGACATTATCGAGGAGCAGTTCGAGTCGGAGAAGGTTGAGATGCCTGTCATTGAGCGGCCCATGGAGGTCCCGACGCCGGTGGCCACACCAGTGGACGAGGAATTCGAGAATGACCCCGCCTTTGCTCTGTACCACGACACTCCGGCGACAGAGACAAAAGCACCTGTCGAGCTCGACACTGAAGGCCTGTCCAATGTTGACATCTTTGGTGGCATTGAACCCGAAAAGGTTCTCGCCCGGTATGAGCTCGTTGATGCCACCGAGGAGGATGCTGCCGCCGCTATCGCCATGGCAAGGGTACAAAGGATTAGTGCAAACCTAGAAAGTGTAATGTCAAGGTTAGAAATGCTGGTGGATTTATAGTTTATTTTATAGGGCTTGGCGTTGGTGGATTTGGATTTTCCTCTCTAGAGGCTGGGATATGAATGAATGCACAGGAACCTGTAGGTGTCAGTCTGTAGCCTGTTAGATATCATGCTTTTCCGCACGGCCTCGTCCTGCATTCAGCGCCTTGTTTGACACTGCCTTCGTTCTGTTGTTGATGCCGGATACAAAATGTTATTATTGATTATATATCGCAGAGGACCTCTGATCCTCGCCCACAATGGGGATACGAAATGTTTGTGACAATGTCGGCAATCCCGGCTCTTCTGTCTTTGATTTGTATGCTCCCTATGATCGAGGCTGGACCACATAAGATTGTAAATGTCCCATCGCCTTTCCTCGTTTGCTAAACCCATAGTCCTCCGTACTTTGTAACGCGCCCAGAATCCCAACCACCTTCGTTTCCGTTCCATCTACCATCTACTTCGCCGTCCCATGTATTTCGCTGTCCTAATATATTTATTTTGACGTTTTAATTTCTTCACCGTCATCTGCGAGTCGCACCCCGCTAATAAGAGTTGATGCCGACCGGCCTACCTGTTCACCCGGGGCCTGTATCCTTCTTTGACGGTGGACTAGTGGCGAATGAGGAGGAACTTTCGCCAGCAATGGAGGAAAGACCAGCATTGATAAGAGGCTTTCATATTCGCCCAGCGGCTGGTGAGGATGCCAGCTTCATGTGTTGTCTTCGATGCATCAGAGTCCTCGTGTGATTATTCTGTCGCCTCAAGCGAGCCCAGAAATGCGCCTTTCGTCTCCAGGATATCCCCGTATGGTTCCTAGTGTGTGGCTCACAGTGCGAGTCACGGCAGGTGCCCTAGATGCCCTACAGCCGTGGTGTAATTAGTTAGCCCTTGGGCTGACCCACTGGTTGAGGTGCTGTTGCCAGCGCTGTGCCCTGGGCCCCACTAGGCCCCACTCACGCAGATAGATCTTTGGCATCGCTGCTCCGCAGCGATTCCTCTCCTTCTTTCTTCTTCACCTTGTAATTTTATATGATGATTGCCGCGTCTTCGATCCTACGATCGTTTTGGTGCCATCGCCGTGACAGTGCGGCTACATCCTCAGCTCGGTTATCTTCCCAGTAACGGGGAGGCTTTCGGATTCGCCCAGCAGCTGTGGCAGCGGCGGCCGGCTCACCCGGGGCTTATACCCTTCTTTGACAGTGGACTAGAGATGCCATCGGCGGACGAGGGGTCTAATGGAAACCAAGGTTGGATTAGGCTGGTAGATTGCGAGACGCCGTCGATGGGCCTAAATTACCAAGCGCCGGCTGGACCAGATGGGCGCCACAACAGACCATGAAGATCCAATGGACCCATGACCATATATATTGAAAGGGGAATATAAAATATATCAAAACTACGACAACGATGTGAAATACGTCTCTTGCTATTCTCTGTTCCTTTAACGACGAATCGTACTCGCTTCGTATCAAGCGGTAAGTTACTCTCCTTGATATTCCTGATCCAATCCCAATATATTGATGTTTCAATGTTATGAGAGTTTTCCTGAGCCTCGGGACTTTCTTGCCAGCGAGAGCTCCCGCCTCGCCCGCCACTGGCAACTCTGTCCGCCGTCAAAGAAGGGTATAGGTCCCGGGTCAGCAGAGTGGCAACTCGCAGATTATCTCATCCTTGCGCTATCCACAGTGTGAACAACCATACTGACCTGGGCTTTCCGGAAAGCCGTGTTTGTGCAGCAACCCTTTACCTGTGCTAGCGCAAGGTAGCTGGGTATGTAGATGTACGGCACTGAAAAGGGAGAATATTCATGTTGTTGTATTACTAGACCAGGTTTGATGCCTCCGATATCGGTGTACAGCACTGCTTATGGCGTGGGCATGGGGGTTTTATATAGGTAGTTAAGAGGAAGTATATTTTGAAACAAGAAATATTGATTACTCTACTTGCTCTCTCTTACACCCTCACGGCTCTTACCCCTGATTGCCTTGACTCCCTCCTCTCCCTTCCCTAGCCGACCTGATTGCTTTAACTAAATTGACTGCTTCATTCCCTCCATGAATCCTGATTGCCCTTCGTGCCTTGACAGATTACTCTGACCCATGTGGCTTGTCTGATTTCCCTGTCCGCCTAACTGACTCCCTCCCTGATTCCTTGATTCTCCTCTTCGCTGACCGCCCTGATTGCCCCGAGTGCCTGATTATTTTGACTGCTTGACTCCTCCCCTGACTCCCTGACTGACCTGGCTTCCCCAACCGCTTCGATCGCCCTAGTCTTACGCGCGCCTGGTGGCGGTGGTGATGTGGTTGACCCTGTGATGGATTGGTCAGCTCAAAGCCGATCAATCAGTAATCTAGAGGGTTGCGATCCAGGCGCTCGACAGCCGGGCCAATGCACTGGAGAAGAGCAGCATGGGCTGGGTCCGCCAGGTAGGGGCGCTGAACAAAACAACGAGCTTAACAAGGAGATGACCGAGCGGGAATCCGTCTTCTCCGAGAACAAGCGCCAACTGGACAGCTTGCTGGCGCAGAAGGCACAGCTGGAGAGCCAAGCCAGGATAGACAAGTCCAGGATTGCAGAGCTCATTGACAGGAACCAAGAGCAAATCCTGGAGAGCCGGCTGGACGCAGCGAATCTCCGGTCCCAAAATTCTACTCTGGCAGCTCGTCGGTCGGGACTCCAGACCAGTCTTGAGATTGCCACTCGGAAGATCGACAGTGTTGAGCGTTCCAAGTCCAGGCTGCAACAAGACCTGGATAGTGCCCAAACCGAGATGGTCTTGGCGCAGACCGAAACCGGCGTCGCATGGGACTGTCACGAAAGAACAGACGCAGAGCTGGTGGCGCTTTGAGGGAAGCACGCCAGTCTCCAACAAGCATATACAGATCTGGAATCGAATCTGCATCAGCGGCTGCTCGAGAACGGTGACCTTGTGACCCAGGTCGAGAGAATGACGACTTTTATCGCCGGATCCTCGCATGTTCGGATGAGCCAGCATGCTTGGAGGCCATTTATCGATGCCATTGGATCACCCGTGCCGGTGGCCGGCCCCAAAGCTGATTTCTGGGTTCTGGTCTCGCTCAACAGCTTCGAATATCCCAGTGCCGCTGACACGACGCTGTCCCGGCTCATGGCTGACCTGTTTGGTGCCTTTACCGTCCACCAGTGGAGTACAGGCACTCTCGCGCATCTTTCGCTGTTCGCCGAGGCGCTGTCGTACTCTCCGACACTTGATACGTCGCTGGCGAAACTGGTCGCGTCGGTGGTAATACAAGCGCTCCGGGAAGCCAACTTTGACGACATCAGAGCTGTCGGGGTCATGTTCGGCATCGGCGTGTGCCAGGCGCTGAGCCTGATCCAGAAACGGTGGCCTGGTGTGCTCGAATGCCCCGCCGACCTGAGGGAGCGCGTTAAGGCGTTTTGCCCGATCATGCTGCTGGAGAGCACTGTCTTCTCCAGCCCACCGCTTGCTGCGCTCACCCAGGGCGACTCACCGGAGGCAATAACCGTCACGGAAAGCCAGGGAACGAGGCTGATGATCACGACGAAATCCGACTCGGACTTTTTCTTCATGGTCAATCTGGACATGCCCATCATCTACTGGGTTTACAAAAAGGCCGGAAGATTCAGGCACGGACAAGCGCACATTTTGGAACCTTTTCGAGCAAGGCCGACCACTTTTCCTCTCGACAAAGCTCACAAGTTCTGGTGGATGACCAATATGTACGCCTAATTGACTCATTTGAGCCCATTCTGATGCTATGAAACTGTGGTGACTTGTCCTGGTGATATGCAAAGTTGATGATGCTCGATGACACGGGGTGGACGGGAGAGAACAGGATAGACACAGGCTTCTTTTGCCCACAGGCACGGGAAATAAACAGTCTTGAATCGATTTAAATAAACTGACCGGGGCTGGCTGGTCGTGGAATTTCTGACTTTGTTTTGACGTGACCCACTTTGGTAGATTCTCAGGGAGAGGCCGTAATTCCACCTTGCTGCAAACACGACCTTTGGCGGAAATTGCAGAAACTGAATTCTTGCTTCCATTGACAGCAATTAACCGCAATCCCAGCAGAGTTCGTCAAGATGGCTTCACACACCAACCTACCGTCTCGCGCGCTCACACGCAGCAGCCCTCAATGCGACCTGCGAGAGTTGTCTCAATGCTGGGTTCACACAACGCCATCAAGCCTGAGGATCCAACACGGCGCGGCATGCACCATTGTGGTAATGCGACGATTGCTTGCGGAGCTTCGCGCTAAATACTGCGACGTGATACTCAGCGCAGACAACATAGCGCGGAACGCAGTTCTCGCCGGTGTTACGGAATCAGACGCCGACAAGGCGCTCAAGATAGCCTCGACGATCCCAGTGAACGTAAAGGGCCCCAACATCGCATTTGAAACCATCATGTCGTGCAAAATCATGCGCGATACAGCGTTCAAAGGCTCATCCTACTTTGACAAGATTTGGCCTCCTCGGGCTACCTGGGACGGCTTGGAAGGCCAGTCTCTCGGCCACCACGTCGCCAAGTGCTTCGACACGGCCCCAAACAGCGAGACATTTATGTTTTTCTCGCTCCGATACACAAGCCAGAACCCTGACATGACATTGTCCGACCTGAAAAGTTTCACGCTCCCGTTTCGTCGCCGTATATCGATTCGTACACGAAACGGGCAAACAATCAACAGGGTGGCGACTGCGGCGTGTTATACATGCGCTGCGGTCATAAAGCTTTCGAAAACAGGATTCGACACGGTTAGGCTGTTTACAGAAAGCTTCCGTGAGGTTTTGCCGGCCAAGACACAGCTTCCGCACGCAAAATTCAAAATCGAAAAGTCGAGCGAGTATTTGCTTTTCTACGTGTGCTGTCCGCAGGATCTTGAGCAGATGGTAAAGGCCTCTACTATCCCTCGTGGTCTGCCGTTCAACCAGGCACCACGGGCCGTGTATGGAGTCTGGGAGGCGATGGCGGAAAAACTAACGGCAAAGAAGGCCGCTCCGGAGACAAAAGTTTCCTCGGCGATGCCCAAAAGTGTTGTGGTCAAGCCTACAGGCCTTGCTGGATCTTCGATGTCTGCCTCGGCGTCCCAGCAACTGCCTACGCAAGCAAAAGGCACCACCGAATCGACAACGAAGCCACCACCGAAGTCGCCGCCGATGTTAACTGAAGCGGCGCTTGCGAATCCTGGGCGCCGCCGTCCAGCACATCAGCTCTCGTTTCAAGGGCCCCAGCCGCAATCTCAATCCGCGCCACAGTTGCCAACGCTGCCCACTACGCCCGTCATACAACATGGAGCGAACGCGGGACCGAGCTTACTTGAACCGTGGCCTTCATCGCGGCCCCAGCACCGGCCACAACCGGCTTCCCGTGCGCCCGTACCGGATACAACCCCGGCGACGCAATCTCAGCCCAAGGCAGTGGAGCCGTCGAAGGAAGTCGAGCTGCCCTCGTCCCCCGATTTTCCAGTGGCTTCGCCGACCAATTCGACTAGAGACAACAAAGAGGTAGACGTGACAGCGAGAGACATTGCAGCTCCCGAAGTTCACCCTTCGAGGCGCGCCTTAATACAAGAGGCCAATCCCACACAACTGCCGCGGACCGAGGAGTACCAGGCGCCACGCTTCTCGCCGCCGTCGCAACCAGCTAGTCATAACCGACTGGGTGGCTCCCGGGGCATGCCGCCTCCAATGGACTCGGACCGACGTGGTAATTTCTCACCGCGTTCTCCTCGAGATTTTCCACGGCGTTCACGATCCCCTCCTCGCCAGCCGTCGAACCGAGATTACAGAAGCAACCGTGACTGGGGTTACAATAATCGTGACTATGGCAGATACAATTCAAGGCCGAGAGGAGACAATTACAGGCATCACGAGGGCGATAGAAGAGGTTACGACGACCGCTATCCCAGGCCCCGTCACAGCAGCAACCGAGGCAATGTTCGCGGTCGTTCACAAGGCCCTGCGCTAAACTACGACGACCGGAGGGATCACCAGTGGGACAACAACAGATCCCAGGGCAGCAGCTATCGTCGAAGTCGAAGTCCTGCTCGTCGTCGAAGTCGAAGTCCTGCTCGTCGTCGAAGTCGGAGTCCTGCTCGTCAAAGTCGGAGTCCTGCTCGTCGCCACTAGCTGCATGGGATACTCGTAGAGATTGTAAATATAATGCACTGACAACTCGGATATCCTCATCCTTGCCTGTGACTGCTGTGACTGCCTGACCTGCCTGTGCCGTGACTTGTCTGTGGACTTGCCTGCATTGATGCCCGTGACATCAAAATGTGACTTGCCCATGACTTACCTGCCTCGATGCCTATGCCCCATTTGTAATTTGCCCATATATATTAGAGCGAAGCTTTTGATGCTCCGGGAACTGAGTTGCTACTAAGCCGTGGTATTTCGTCATCACATTGGTCGAAGGTTAGCGGCAGTACCCGCCAAGCGACCGCTGGGCGTTGGCATAACACAGGCGGCTTTGCTTCGGCGGTTCGACGAAGCTTAAGACTTGGTATTTACATATAATTATGCCTGTATTCATGTCCGTATCCTGCCTGAACCTACGCTGGTGTTCATACATGTAATTGCCTCTATTCATGCCTGCGTTTACGCCTTGTTGGCTCTCCCTGTGCCCGCGAAAATCCAAGTATACATGACTGTGCATCTTCCAGTCATGTACTCAAATGAAGCCTCCTCTTAACTTGCGTAGAGTTAACCCTAGCCCCAACCCAACCCAAACCATGGGTCTCCTGCAGTCGACCTAAAGGTAGACCCATAGGTTTGCCATTTGACTGCAAAGGGCCAACGTTACCATTGATACTTAGAAGCAAACTTGTAGGTCACAGGTCACATATCACAGGAACAAGCAGAAGTAAATACGTAAAAAAAACTTGTCAATTTACGCACATGCTGCTGTCTTGGTGACTACTTGGCTGCCTGCTTGGATGCGTTGGGCTGCGCTGCCTTAGATGAACCAGCGTCGGCTTTCTTGGGTATGGGGGCCTTGATGCCCTTTCGGATCCGATCCCATCGCATTGGGATCTCTTCTTTACTTCTGAAAGCGTTTTCCGCTCTGGTTTTGGTGCCCTTGCCTATATTTTCCGAACCGGGCTCCAATAGCCAGTCGCACGCGTCCATAAACTCTCGAATAATTCTTCCGGCCCCAGCGCCGGTGACATGGCCGGATTTAATGGGCCCAAACACAAGCCTCGTAAGGGGGCCATCAGGCGAGTCAGCAAACCAAGCGACAACACCAGACTTGGTCAGATGATCCACATAGGTACACATATCACCTGGGTGCTGTCCGCCACATCGGTCGAACCAGAAGTAGACGCCTGGGATCTTCACCTCTAGCGGACCGGTGATGTCGGTCCATACCGTGTCTAGAGCCGGGAAGAACTTATTCCAAATCTTCAGACACTCCTCTCTGGTAGCGCAATACTCTGGCTGGCGATAGGTCTTTGCCGTCCTTTGGATCATGTCCCGTCGACGGGCGGCGACCTCGTCGTCAAAAACCTGCCGATGTTTAGCCTTGGAGGCGTCAGCGGCCTGGTTAGCTTTGGCGACCTCCTTTGGGCCGGGCAAATCTTCCACCCTCGACAACCTGGGCAATGGAGGCACAGCATCCTTCACTGCGTCATCGTCCATGACGTCGGCCCAGCTCTTCGATGCTGGAATGGACGGAGGAGACAGCGGTCTCATCGGCTGCTTGCCCTTATCCTCCTTTGTCGGCGACGAGTTGAACTTGTCCTCGTCTCCGCCTGCCAGGGCTAAGTCGGGCCCGCCCGCGAAAAATCTCTCCCGTCTTTTGACCGGTGTGATGGATTCATGCCCTGACGGTATGATAGGAAACTCCATTGGGGCAAACCGGAAATTTCCCAAAACTAGTTGCTCTGTCTCAGGCGCCGAGCTAGTCTCAAGAGGACTGACTTTCGCGGAGGCCGGCATGGGTTGGCTTGGCTGCGTCGAAAACAACGACGCGCCGGGGTTCGCTTGAACCGAAAGCGGTTGGGCCGAGGATGGAGCCGCACTGGGAGCCACACTAGGAACCACACGAGGATTCACGGAAGCCGAAGGGCGCATTCGTGTGCTCGCTTGAGGCAATGGAATAGCCTTTAGGGGACTCTGTTGTGCCAAAGGCGACACACCAATGCTTGTTTGGGCCGCAGAGGGCGCTATAGATGCAGATTTTACTTGAATCTGCTGCACCAACGATGATGCCACACGAGGACTCTCAGTTGCCACCGGCGGAGGCACGATGCTGGTCGCTGCAAACGACACGGCTGGCACACGAGGCCCAGGGTTCGCATCAACCGATGGAGACTTGCGCTTGTTGGGCTCAACTACGGGAGTCGTCGTAATATGGCTCGCTTGAGCCGCTGGTGCCTCACGAGGGCTCACCACAGAGAAAGAAAATGCCGGATAGGCGCTCACAGGTTTGTCCTGAGATGCCATACGGGGGCTGCCAAAAGTCTGTGGTGCCACACGAGGGCCACCGAAAAAGACGCAGATGCCTCAGGAGGGCGGACGGCAACTGGGCCAGCTGTGTCGCTCTCCCGCGGACTCTTGTTCACGGTGAGGCTAGCCGTGTTCATTTGTTCCAGAAGAACATTCATGTGCTCAACGGCGCTGGTCTCATCAAGCTGCTCTCTGGCGTTCTGGGTATAAAAATGCTCGTATTCACGAGCGGGTGGGGTTTCCTTGGGAGTTGTCAATTGTTGCAGTTCGTCCCCCCAGGGAAATGTCGAGGCTATGTCCTGTCAGCGCGAGCAAGCGGAGGGCGGAGTCGGAACTTACAAGAAATATCCCACAAGTATTGCCATGCGGCCATGTGTAAAAATTCAATTGAAACATCCCGAGGACGGAATGCTCTGCTGAAAAGACCTTGTGCGATTTGCAAAATGGCTTGGTCTATGAGGAATTCAGCCTCGAGATATGAATTGCAGCCGAGTCCACCATCGGCAATCGGTCTGCGCATAAACTTGACCACTTGGGCCTTGCAGTCTTCTAAAGTCTGTGACAAGATGCTAGATGGGAGACCCATCGACTTTTTCAGGTTGCTAGACATTTTCGCGGTATCGTGGCGACTCATTTTGAGTTTGTCGACAGTTGCGAAAATTGTTGTTGTGGGAGAAGTGGGATGGGGGGGAGCGATTGCTAAAAATTCAAGTAGTCTCGCGCACCTTCCGTTTTGCGTACCTTCCTTTCTTTGACGCATCAAGGGCCCACAGTTTCACAGGAAAAATTTATTGCTATGTAAATCGAACTGCCCTCTAGGCGCTCAGTTCCTCCGACAGAGCTTCCCATTTTGTGTTGGAATCCAGGGAACCTGGCCCGTGACAAACCATTCCTCGGACCCGACTGCCGTCGGCGCATAGAACAGGTCAGTTGGATCCAGTTTCTTCTTCAGTGCAAGCAGCCGGGGATAGTGCTCTCCGTAGAAAGATTGCTGGAAGTTTGGTTCGTTAATGTCACCTTCCGACATATAGGACCCCGACCCAGGCGACACTGCCCGCCATCGCTCCATCCAATCCGTCGTCATGGTCTCGCTGACCCGCGAAATCTCGCTGTCGGTGGCGTTCGGTGCCCATACCCCTCCGAGAATGAAGAATCCTGCGGCCTTGCGCCATGCAGGATGCACGCTATTTGCCTGGTTCACCGTGGGATTGGATGCAGAGCGGATGTTGTATCCGATGAGTATCCCGCCTCCTTCAATGGCATACCGCACTGCTGCGAGTGTCTGGTTCAGCTTGGATGGCTGGAAATTCTCCTTCGGGAAGAGACGCGAGGCAGCATGCGAGTCGACGGCTCCAACGCGCTCCGGGGGGAACGTGCCCGTGAAAGCCGAGTAGAAGCTGGGATACTCTGTAATATTCGGGGTTACATCGATACCGAGGTTGGCAAGGTCGTTTAGGAAGGGCGTGACGAGGGTTGTGAATTGTGGCTTGGTCATATTGTTCCCCCACATCGGCATGAACTGGAAGAAAAATTGTCCAGGCCCGATTGGCACGGTGAGGAAGTATCCATACGCCCCAGCAGCTGTGAAGACGTCAAAGTAGCTGAAATATTTGCCCATGCCAGCCCAAAAAGTGTCAGCGCTGACATTGGGGCTCGTGGCGAACCCGAAGGTCATGGTGGTGACGGGAATCTTTGGATACGCCCGTATCGTGGCGGACGTCACGACGCCGTATGTGCCACCGCCACCACCTCGCAACGCCCAGAAGAGGTCCGAATTTGAGGTCTCATCGGCAGTGACGAACCGCCCATTCGGCAGCACAACGTCAAGCGATAAGACCTGATCAGCTCCCATCCCCACGAGCGACGACATAGGGGAATGCCCTCCTCCCGCAATGAACCCGCCAGCAATGCCCACCGTCTACACCTGTCAGCACGGTTCCCAGCAGTCAGGACAAAGAACTCACACGACACTCACCGCCAACAATCGTGACGTTGTTTTGCTCGGCCGCGCGGTACACATCTTCGGTCTCTACTCCACTGCCCAGCCTGAATGCCGGCCCACGATAGCGACCACACTGGAAGTCGGATTCGAACCGAATGTCCTTGAGCTTGTGGGTCCAGATCGACAGCGCACCGGCTCCAATGGACTTATCAGCAAAGTCATGGCCTGTGTTCTTCACCACGAGACGAATGTTGGTGTTGCGGGCAAAGTTGAGGGCAAGCTGAATCTGCGAGACCTTGGTGACAGCGACAGAGTAGGATGCATATCCGCCGAGGGTGCAGTTCTGCGTCGGGTCGTCCGTCGGCATGCACGTGCGGCCTTGGTACAGCGGAAACATGGCCGAGGTCGGGTCCTCAACATGAAAGTGTGGATCGGCCCAGTTGTCGATGACCCGCTGACATTTGGCCGCATCCCGCTGGGGCCAGTTGTTGTAGCATGGCGCTGCAAGTGGAACGGTCTTGATGAGAGCACCGCCGAGCGTCTGGTTGAACAGATTCCAAGCGGTCTGCGGTGGCCACGCGGCGTCCCCAGGAAACACCTTACACTTGGGGGGCCGTGGACGCGGGTTGGGGTTTTTGGAAGAGGCGTCCCCGTCGTCAAAGCCGAAGAGCGCTGAGTCTGCGGTCACAGCTGCTTCAGTCAGCTGCGCGTCTTCCCATTGAAACCGAGGGGAGCATGTCGGCTTGAGAGGTGCCGTTTGGGTGGCGGCGAGTTGGATGAAGATGGACACAATTGCTACGAAAGCCGCAGACCGGAGATTTGTAGAGGCCATGTTGTTTGGCTCCTGGGGGAGTCAAAGAATGGTCTTGTCAGGTCATCGTGTGATGATATACCGGATTAGAAATGGATACCGAAAGCCAGGCTAACGCGCGTGTAAAATTAAATGCTACCCAGATCCCACTTGGGGAGTGCTGACAGGGACTTCCCCTTTTCCGCTCAGGGACATTTGCGGGGCCGGACCAATCGGAATCCAGGTCCGTCCAGCTTACGTCGCAGTATAGCCTATGCGTGTCTAGGTAGCACGTCGTCTTTGATGAGGAACCGACTACTCGGGTGACACCAATTCTGCCTTTCATTAGCCTCATGCCGAGTGTGGACTCATTGTTTCCAAGCAGGCATATTTTTCCTACCATGGGTCTCTTTTCCTATGAGCGAGAGAATAACTATGGTATGCCGGAGAATGGCGGGGAGTCAGCGAGAGGGACGTCATTGAAGACAACAAAGAAACGAGGCAGTGAAAAACGGACAAAATTGGGATAAAGGAAGGAGTAGTAGCGGCTTGCAGGAGAGTGAAGCCCGGACGACCCGTACTTGACAGTTTCGATGCTCGGTTGAAATTGCTTGTTGGCTTTGAACTCCCACTTGACACGGTCAACGGATCCGGGGAACGGGACGATATTACACTGCCCGTGGTTGACAGTTTCGCGGCTAATCGGCCAAAATGATTGGTTCCCAGATTTAGCTATCGGTTCTTCGGGGTGAGAAGAGGTTGCGGAGTTCTGCTAACTTTTTTTCTTCCTTTCTATCTTTTTATCGTTTTCTTCGTTGTCTCCCTCTTTTTCCCGTTGCCCGGGCGACATCACCGAGTTGACTCAGACCAGCAATGAAAGATGCCCTGTGCAGTTAAATGTCAGACGAGTCCAACTTTTATTCCCTATGTACATGTTCTACCGATATGTGCTACCGAATGTAAACCCAAAGGGCTGCAATTACTGAATGAGACCAAAGAATCTCAACATGAGCTGCTCATTGACAGGGGCAGTGTGACCGACACCCTGGCCAAAGAAGCCCTGCAACTTGGTGCCATCGCCATAAATCATGTTGGTGTAGGCGGCCGACGGGGTTCCGGTGACGTTGCGGGCCAGGGTGACGCCCAAAACGTTGGACCACTGCTTCAGAGCCTCATAGCCGCACTGGGGTCGGACGAGCGTGTCGGCCAGGCCGTGCCAGATTTGCATGCGGGGGCGACGTCCAGTGTAGCCGGGGTACGAGTTACGCACAAAGTTGCCCCACTGCTCGGGGGTGCGCTGCAGGCCCTGGGCACAGGTCTGGTTGGCGCCAAAGGGAGTAGCGGTCGGGGATCCGGCGAAGCAGGCGTGGGCGGTTCCGGAGTAGGCGGCACCGGCCTCGAAAACCTCGGGGTACGAACCGGCCATGACGTTGGTCATCATGCCGCCCGAAGACGAGCCCATGACATAGACGCGGTCGCGGTCACCGTTGTACTTGGTGAGCGTGTAGTTGACCATGCTGACGATGCCGAGGGCATCACCTCCGGCTCCGTGCGTCAGAGTGGCCGCGTTCTGGACGTCCCAGCAGTTGGACTGGTTGGGCGTGCCGGCGTAGATGAGGATGAAGCCGTTGGAATCGGCGTACGAGGGGAGACGGGTGCCGCTGAACCAGCCTTGGGCGGTGCCACCACAGGGGTGGAGCTTTTGTTTCGGTCAGACCGGCAGAGACCAGAAAAAAACCAGGGAGCGACTTACCGCAACAATGACCGGGGGCTTGGCAGCGAGCTTGTCCGGGACGTAGATGTACATGTAGATGCGGGTCGGGTTGGTGCCGAACTCGTTGACGCGCTGCAGCGAAGCCGAGAGCGCCGAGGTCGCCGTGGCGACAAGGCCAAACAGATTTCTCAGAAGCATCTTGTCTTTTTTTTTTTTTTGCCTGCCTGCCTGTTGATTCCCTGACAACGACTGGCTGGTCTTGATTGCCATGCGATTCGCGTCCTTATATATCTCTGTCTTGTCTCATTACCCAATCGAGCAGCTCGGCGAGCGACCGCAACGGTACCACACGGCTAAGTCTCAACGCAAACGGATAAATCAATGCGTGGCAGCGCGGCTCCGCAACTCCTGGCCCGGGTCGCAACCCCCCCAATTTACCAAGCCCCGAACAGAACCCGATGGCACGGGAAGCGTCCGTCGGCACCTGGGGTCGGCAACTCCCAAGCCCGGCTCACTGCGCACATGGCGACGACCAAACTTGGCGCGGGCCGCCGCTGGACAGGCTGAATGGTCTTGACAGCATCGGATGCTGGAGTCGGGGCGAAAAACGGGCTTCAACCTCCGAACAAAAAGATATTGGAAGGACAAGCGCGCCAATTACACGTGGGATCAATCCGTTGCCTAACAATCATAAGTCATGACGACGCCCCAACCCCCGCCCTCCTGGAAGCCGACAGCCTGATCCCCCGTGACTTGGAGCGAGTAACACATCTGAGGCCGACACGCAAAGCTGTTGATGGTAGCCTGCCCGCACGCCGTGAAGGTCGTGGTACCCACCAGTGCTCCCGGAGCCGGTCCGTCGAGGGCAACGACGTTGACCTGGGCCGCGCCCTGCACCGAAGCGGGCAAAGAGAGCATCAAGCTGCAAGGGCCGGCGGCACTGTCGGGGATTGTGAACCCGATACCCAGGGGGTTGGCGCCGGGCCTGAGAGAGATTGAGTACGGAAGAGGCTTGGATGGGTCGCTGCGTAACCGGGGGTATTGAACAGCGCAGGAGCGCTTGGCCGGCATTGCGAAAGCCGATGTCAGGCCGATGAGGAGAAAAAGGAGATACATCTGGTAGCCGGACTTGGTTGGTACTGGATCGAGATATATTAACTGAATGCAAAGACTTGACTTGGATGGGCAAGTGTCTGGATTGAGAAGATCTTGGTAACAAATCCGGGGTCCTCCGGATGTACCCATTTTATACCGCCGCATCCGTTGCCCCGTTGCCATGGCCACCCTTCCTGCGCCCGACGTCATTCGATGCTCACCGGGAAACCAGCTCAGCGTCAAACCTTAAGCCAGGCGTTTGCCGTCTTAACTGAACTGCTATATTTGGAAGGCTAAATTTCAAACTCGCTCACTAGCTTTGGTACACATGTGGCTGTCCGTTGGGAGGATAGGCCAGCTGTCCTGGGGGCACCGCTGTGTGCGTTGGATACTGCCCCATTGCCTCCGGCCGGTGCTTCCCCGGATTCAATGCTGCGTCGGCCCATACCGGCTTGCGCGTGACACTAATAAGCAGCGCGAGCACAACGGCACCGATGAAAAACTCGAAAATAGGATACAGAATAAGGTTGACACCGACTTCATCGTTACTCCAGTCGGGAATGACCGTCTTGATATCGCAGGCCGCAGTGTACGAGCAGCGGATGGCCCAAAGGATGGACGACACCAACAAGAAGATGGGAATCTAAAACGATCAGCACACGCGCACTCATTCAGTAGGCCAAACATACCTTGCCCATGACAGCGGTCAGCTGCTCGCCGCGCTTCTTGAGCTTGGACATGACGTAGATGATGGTGCAGAAATTGCCGACCGTAATTGTGAGAAGGGTGAGGTCGACAATTATGGGCAAATAAAGCAGCGACCTCTCATCAGCGGCCGTGGTAGTGGCGGTGCCCGTCGCCAGGTGAATCGACCTCCCGAAAAAGGCCAAGACTAAGACGAGGAGAATGCCGCCTCCTACCGGCGCGTCAAGCCGGAGCGTCTTCCACCACGTAGCCTTGCCCAGCACAATATATAGACCGCCAATGGTCGACATGTACAGCGCCATCGTGATAGCAATGTCGGCAGTGTAGGTGAAAATCCCCGAGACGAGGAAGACGAAGACGGCAGCATAACTAGCATCCTCCATGCCCGCCACGCCCGAGAAGTCGGCCGTCCTGATGGCGCCAAAGATGGCGCCTAGCAAGGAGCCGAAAGCATAGATGGGAGGGGTTGCGCGGACAAACAGGTGGGCGATTCGAAGAGGCGCGGATTGGATGGGGGGGACGCGTCGAAGACTTCGAATCCAGTAGCCGAGAATCGGGGTAATAATGACAAATTGGAGCACGGTGAAGACGGCGTATCCGGCGACAAAGTCGAAAGCCATGATGATGATGGTGATGGACGTTGGTTGACAAGATGATGTCCAAATGGCGGGGTCGGGGCTTTTGTCTCGGAACCTGCAGGCTGCGTGGCAGGGTCTTGGCGCCGGGAACGGGAGAGCCTGACCGGGCGCATTGGTCGGGGCGCCGTGCCAAGAAGCCAAAATGCAATCCTTCGGTACCTGTTCGACTCAGCCTCACTGGGCGAGTTAGCCAAGCAGAGCGATGGGACATTACGTGATGGCGCCTGGCCGACGAATGGATCTCTCGTTCAACACTAGGCGGGAGACGTCGGGTGACGTGACTGCCAAGACCGGGAACTCTGTCGATAGGCTGATGACGATAAGGGAGTTTGGAGAGATGGATGCTCGACCGAGTTTGCGGCAGTGGACAGAGTCGGTGACCAATCACAAGGCCGTTGCACAGCCGAGAGCGGTTCGGCACCTGTACGAGATCCATTTGCGGCTCTTCGCGTGGCCGGTTAACTCTGAGGTTCGATTTGATTCCCGAATGGAATCAACATTCTTGACTGCCGGTTTGGCGGTGGTTATGGATGGGACAGCAGTCTGCAATGTCGGATGATAAACATGCTCGACCATGTCGGCCGCAGCAACACACCATTCAATCTTGCCTGGGCAGCTGGGAGAACTAAGAGCATACTGCGTCAGGGGATCCAGTGATCAACCTCAAACAATAGACAGCTCCATGCAGCAGAACGAGAACAAAGATTCCCTGACCAAACAGAGACTCGGGCCAACAGGGCTGCCCAGTCACTTGTTGGAGAGCGTGGTGGATCGAAGGGATGACTGCCGGACGACAATTCTCTGGCCCAACTCACGATTGCTCTGAGAATTTTCGAGTCTGGCCTTGTTTCGGGTGAGGCAGGGGGTGCTGACCAGACTTTTGCGTTTGACAAGAAACGCCCCGGATAACTTTGCCCCAAGTCCTTCCCGGTCTTCTCAGTGTGCTCAATAGCCGCCTCTCCGTCTCTCTCTGTGTGTTTCGTACTCAAAGGTCCCCATTAGGACAGGAAAAGAACCTCCTTCATGCTAGAAATGATTGGGGAGATTCGACCACGTTGTTGCGTCTCAGGGTTGTACCTTGGTGCTGGGTCCTGCTCAGCGGCTGGTATGTATTGTGGGGAGTTGGGAGACTTGGGGCGTGGAGGGGGGAATGGAGCTGATCGGCCCGGTCATGGAGGGAAGTTGTGGGCGGCCGGGTCCGCTCTCGGCCTTCTTGCCTTTGTAGCTAAACTTAGATCCCGCCGATGCTCGAATTCCAGTGCCGAATTCTTTGAATCTTCCAGTATCGACAGCTAGTGCTGTGGTCTGACGACCTCGTTGTACGATTGTTGGGGGCGTAAGGAAAGAGCTGGATATGTCTTGATTAGCCAGTGAAGGGAAGGGAATATCTTGATGTCGGGGATAGTATTGAAATTGAATACGAGACTGGATTCGACTAGCGACTATCAGGGTCTGCAAGACAATAACCGAGGGCGGTCCGAAAGCTGCTGTGTGATCTCAGAGACGCTCACGGCCTCCGCAATCCTTGTTCGTGGTCAATGTGATATCCATGTTTGAAGGCGTTGTCGACATGGATTTCGGTTTGGGGTCCTACAGCTGGATTGTAGGCCTTTGGGTGGATGGACAGTTGGAGTTCTTCTCTGCTTGGTAAGTTGGTCAGCCAGAGCGGTCAATTGAGGGATTCCGGCAAGTCGACTCACCGTTTACCAAATTTTCGCCAAACGCTGACGGTCAACTTGGACGAGATATTTGCTGCGTTTTCGTTTGTTCGGGGAGCTCTTGATGCGGGACATTGTAGTTCTAGATCTTGATTGGGTCAGCCCAGCCTCCCGGTCGACGCTCGTTGTGCAAGACTTGGACAGCGGTGAGCTTGAGGATAGAGGGCGATAGCGGTCGGTTGAGGGTCTCAGCTGGGAAGACCACCCAGTCCACGTGGGCAATGGCCTGCTTTCGGTTAGCCTGTCGTATGCCAGCTGGCAATGGGCTTTCACCTGAGGCCCCTTTGTTCAGGGCTTTTGCCAGGCCATTGTCGGGGACCCAAACGTTCGGCCAACTGCTGACCAGACTGTACCGCCGCCATAAATATCATGTTTTCGTGCCTCGACCCCTGGAGTTGTGGGGTTGAGGCAAAGCTAAGAAATGTTCCTGAAGAGCGGACGCGTATCAGGCCTTTCAGCTCCATCGACATAGACACGCAACAATCTGGAAATTACACCTGCTAAAAGTATCAGCGACGATAATTCTTACTCCTTCCACTTTTACGCATATCCCAGAACTGAGAAGCTGGGCTGTTGAGGCTGTGTGATCACCTCATCTGACCTCATGTGGAGGGATTTCAGCCCGTAGCGTCGGAGTCTCTACATTCGGCAATCCCGCCGCCGCCCATCATCCCCCTCGGTCATTCGTTGATGAAGGATGAACCGCATATAAGATGCGACACTCCCTTCAATCTATTCACCTGCATTCAATCCACTCAATTGGACTCATCATTACATTCCCATTCCCATTTTGGACGTCGCACAACTTTTAGCAGCCGCCTGCAGCCACATACAATTCCGAAACCTCACACCCGCCTAGGCTCGACTTCCGGTTCGTGATTGCAATGGGCTGCCATCGTCTCTTCAAGTCCGAAAGCTCCGAGGAGCTGAACCTGATAGGGAAACCCGCCAAGAGATCCCTCTACGAACGCTGCATCGCGCCAAGGAGAGCGAGTAGCGTTCCCATCCCCGACGACGAGCTCGAGAAGTATACCGGCATGACCATGGCGGAGATCCTGCGGTGGGCGAAGACGCGTCCTGGGATGATGGGAGACCAACCTGCGGCTTTGCTTGCCGTGGGGTCTGGGTGGGCATGACGCGTTCAGTGGTGTGGTCAGTGAGATTCAAGTTTTAGACTGGATATATCCAACCTGTAATGGAGTTCGGTGTATATCGGGAGATTGGTGTAGCCAGATTTGGATTGTTACCTCTGGCCGAGGATGACATTGCTGACGAGACTATTGTATTCATCTCCATCAAACCTTATCTTACCCTGTTCTGCACGTGTTGACCGCCTGCTGGTAATCGTACCCGAGCTACATGCAGATAACTCACTGCCGTAGCGGCGTGGTTAGTCACGACATCGGTCATGATCCGTGACTCCATCTACTTCAGCAAGGGGTAAATTGACCCGGGGCGTCTTGCTCCTCTCGACGCGCCTGTTACGAGTCGCTTCGTGAGATTGGCTGGTCGACAGGCTGCTTGAGGTGTCGGCTCTTCAAGTAGCTGCCGAGATTGATCGCGGTTACACCAACCAGCACCGCTCGGCCATACTCTGCAGCATGCTTGCTGTCGGCCGAGAGGCTCGCAGGACAAAAAGGAAACATGTAATGCAAGGGATTTTTATGGGCGCGTTGATCAATCGCCGTTGATTCTTTACCCTAACGTTGGTTCCAGTCGAGATTACGGTAGCATAGTAGCCTCTGTGAGCCCGCTGGCACGGATAGTGCAGGAGAAATATATTGGGCCCGTCGAGGATGAACGATGGATGCCCACGACTAGCGGCATCTGTAACCGGAACAATCCTACCACACCAAAGTTTCGGCGACCAAACCATGAACCTTGCCCTGCCATGCCTAGATATTCATGACTAAATTCTTATAATCCCGCTCGCTGGCAGGTGCTCACCTCAGCAGCCGAGCCACATTCGCGCTGGTGTTGCATCGCTACGGCACCTAAACCAGCTTGGCGCTGGCACCACGGATCTGGCCTCACTGGGACAGATATTAAAAACGGGTTGAAAAACAAGTCCACCACTCCCGCCTCGGATCCGTTGTTGACGTCCCGCTGACAATCCCCACTGCTAAGACCGACCATGCCAATCTTGTTCCTGGATGCTCAACGTCTCATCTCGACTGCCGAACGAGACGCGGGGAGATCTCGCGGGTTCTTTTGCTTCTCACCGGTGAGGGGCCCCGCTCATCTCAAAAATCTCAAAACATGGGCCTCGTAACGGGTAGCGAACGCCCCCAATTGCCGCCAAGACCGCTCCTTCTGTGCCACATTTCCCCAGGGCAAGGAGTGCCTCCCGCTCCTTCCCCTCAAATTGCTATTCATGGCCCAAATCGCGGTCTAGAAACGCGCGCACTGCCGTACCGTGGTCGTCTCGTGGTCGACTTCGGGGCTTCTTTGCACGCCAGACCACACCACAATTAGCCTGAGCCGCAGATCGTGCGGCGTGCCACGCTCCATGTGCCGGCCGTTATTCATTTCGATATTGCTTGATTGCTTGATTGCCACACAACCCATGTGTGTGTGCGCGGTGGATGGATGGAACGGTTTGAGTTCTTTGCATGCGCGGGTAGCGGGACACGACCCCGCAGCAGCAAATGTCTGGTCAGCGACAGGTTTGGATGGTGATTTGATTTGGCGTTGATTGAGTTGGAGGGAAAGAGCGATCCTCCTCCCCTGTCTTTCTCATGTGCCTGCGCCTTTCCATGTGGTATATTTGCTGGGATCCCTGGCCCCGGCTTGCTCCAAGCTCTCTGATGTTCGCGGTCCAAAGTCTGAGCGTGCTGTGCCAGAGCCTATGTGTGGCGCATTGATATAAATTTGTTGATCTTCGTCCATATTTCTTTTGGCTTGTTGTTTTTGTTGTTGTTCGGTTTTATACCCGACTGTATCGCAAGTGGTCGCCCAAGATGCCGGCCGCTGTCAGACACGATGTGCACAGGTGAGCTTCCTCCCCAACCTCCATGGGGAGAATTCTGCTGACACCCGACGCGACAGTCACGCGCACGAGGAGGGCGTGCCAGGTACTGTCAACCTCCAGGCCAAGGAGGGCGAGGAAACACACTATGGACAGGCTCTTTTCCCTGTTCCCTCGTCCGATCCTAACGACCCGCTGCAATGGCCCAAGTTTAAGAAGCACATGATTTTGCTGTGCTGCTGTCTCTTCAGCTTCCTGGGTTGTTCGACCCTGATCGGCCCCTCAACCTACATCGGCCTGTGGTCGGTCGAGTTTGCCGTCGACCCCAACACTGCCGCTGGGTTGATCAACTATCCGAACCTCGCCTTTGGCTTCGGCAGTCTGGTGTTGGTGCCAATGTATCGCAAGTTTGGCCGTCGTCCCGTCATGTTGGGGTCCCTGATTCTGTATGCTGTGGGCGTCATCTGGGCCTCTCAGTGCAAGACGTTTGCTACGCTGATGGGTGCCCGCGTTCTCCACTCGTTTGGCTCAGGCGTCTGCGAGGCTCTGCCGGTGCAACTAGTCAACGACATATTTTTCATCCATGAGCGTGGCAAAAAGCTTGGCTGGTACACGGTTGCCCTGTGCCTGGGGGCTACAGGCCCCATGTTCTCGGGATTTATGCTCGCCGCCGGGTACTCTTGGCCCCTCTTTTTCTATGTCGAGTTCGCCTTTGCCGGGGCTCTCCTGATCCTGGCCTTCTTCTTCGTCGAGGAGTCCCGGTATGACCGCAAGATCTTGTCCTACCCGCCCACGCCCCCGAGCGGCGGCGACCAGCACAACAAGGAGTTCACCAATGTGACTGAAGCCGAGGACGCATCTGCCAGCATTCCGCCGCGAAAGTCGTTTTTGGAGCAGCTCAAGCCATGGAGTCCCGTTGACCACAACTCCGAGTTTTTCATGACCATGGCTCGCTCCTTTACGTACCTGCTCGTCCCTTCGACTCTCTGGGTCATTACGACTTACGGCATTTACATTGGCCTCTGCGGTTTTGCCTTTAGCTTTATCTTCCCGCTCAAGATTGTTGCCCCGCCGTACGAGTGGTCGCAGACCAACGCTGGCCTGCATGCCGTTGCCACCATCCTCGGCTTCGGTACCGCCCTCCCGTTGCTCCCGGCCAGCGACATCTTGGCGGCCAAGCTGACCAAGCGCAATGGGGGCATCCGTGAGGCCGAGATGCGTCTTGGTGTTTTGCTTTTCCCCATGGTTGTTGCCCCCATTGGTCAAATCGTTTTTGGTTTGACGGCCGAGTACAACTTGCATTGGATGGGCTTCATGATGGGTGTGGCGCTCACACAGTGGGCTGGTTACTTTTACTTCACCGTCACGCTGGCCTACGCCGTTGATTCGTACACGGCCAACCTCTCGGAGATGCTCATCATTATGAATCTCGGCAAGCAAGCCATCAGTTTTGGTCTCAGCATCGAGGTGCTCAACTGGATCTTGAACACGGGGTACGCCAAGGTCATTGCCGGCGCTTTTGGGACTGTCCTCTTTGTCAACAACCTCATGGTGGTGCCCTTCATGATCTGGGGGAAGGATATCCGTGTTGCCACTTCAAAGACGTGGCTCGCTGCGATGCATAAGCGGACGATTGTCGCGGGGGAGACACACTAATATGGAAGCGTCGCTTGCTTGTTGATCAATTGGATATGAATTTTGATTTCTGTTCCCCCTCCCCCCACCCCGGCGCTTCTCCGCACCTGGGATTTGCATCGCGTTCTTGTTCTCCGCGGGTATTGACCAGCTCCAGGCCCCAAAGGTCTCGGAGCGAACTGAGCCACCTGCCGAACCGCATCCCGAAAACTGAAAGGACGAACCAAGAAAATCCCCCAGGACCAACCTGCGCAAGCGAGCCTGTTTTTGCACATATGCTCTGCGCCATGGCTGCGGAGTATGGTCCGATGTCAGCCTACCTACAGGAGACCAGGGGAGGTAAAACCCAAGTAATTTTCTCAGCCTGGTTTTCCATCCGCGCAAACGGCCAATCGGGTGGTAATCGGCCGCTCGCAGTGTTGAGTGCGGACTGCAAGTGACCCCCACCGATTGCGGAATGAGAAAGGGCTATCCATGTGCTTGCAGCGCGTTCATCCATTTCTCCGCATCCAACCGCCTGCGCCTTCCAGCCTGGGAATTGAACTGCATGACATAGAGTACGTGCACCAGTGCAGTCGCCTGGGCTGCGTCTTGTTTAAATCTGCCCCCTGCCTGGTCGAAAAGATGAATCCCCACCCAGTTCCACTCCTCGGTACGCACATTCTGACACTTAGGCCATGGCAGAGACAGCGAATCCCAAACCCGCTGAGGAGTTGTCCCCAAAGTCGGCAGCTTCCTCCCCCAAAGGCGCGAGCCCACCAGCTGTGGACCCTGTGGGTGCGGGGGGACAGGCACCACCGCTTGATGCCGATGACGAGGCATTGGTCGTTGCAGAGGTACGTCTTTTTCCTCGGGGTGAGCGCAGTAGAGGGCATTAATCATTCGGACACCAGGATACCGCGAGCGAGACGACGTCGCTGTCTTCGAGTGTTCTTGAATACCGACGCGAGAATGGCCGTACCTATCACGCCTACAAGGCCGGCATTGAGCATAGCCTGTCGCAGAAGACAGTGGTGCGGAATGGGCTAATAATTGATTGCAGAATACTTTCTCCCAAACGACGAGGTACGGATTCCCATTTCAGACTTTGGATCGGGATCGCAACTAATTCTTACGCGTGTACAGGCCGAAAACGGGCGGCTAGGTGCGTCGGAGCCCATCAGTACCATCTTCCGCAGCTGACCAACCAGACCTCCAACACAATATTTGCATCCTCACCCAGGACAACAAACTTTTCATCTCTCCCGCTGGACTGGACAGGCCCCTGAAGCGAGTTCTCGACGCCGGCTGCGGAACATGCATCTGGTCGGTTGACCTGGCCGACGAGTTCCCCGAGGTGTCGGTGTGCGGTGTAGACCTCAGTCCGATCCAACCCGACTTGTGGGTGTCACATGATCTTCCAGTACCTTGTTGCGATCCCGGGCTGATATCGACAACAGCGTTCCTCCAAACGTGGAATTCTTCGTCGATGACCTCGAAGCTGATTGGACCTTTGTCAACCCGTTCGATCTTATCTACATGCGTCTCTTGACGGGGTCCATCAAGGATTGGCCGCGACTCTTTACGCAGGCATTCGCGTGAGTTTCGGCATATCTTCAAACGGATAGGCTGCTGACCGCTGAAGTAACCTCTCCCCCGGCGGTTACATTGAGCTGTTTGACACGGTCAACCCTCTCACCTCCGACGATGGGACCTTGCCAGCAGATTCGGCTTTACTGAAGTGGAACAAGCTCTTGTTGGAGGCATCACAGAAAATGGGCCGCCCGCTCGATTCGGTTCTCGGCTACAAGGCACAACTCGTCGATGCGGGATTCGTGAACATTGTTCAAACGGAGTACAAGTGGCCAACCAACCCCTTGCCCAAGGACAGGAAGCACAAAACCTAGGTGAGACCTTCTCGCATACACCTCGGCATTTGCAGCTGACGTTGGTGACGAAGGGGCCTGGACTGAGGAAAACTTTAGTCAGGGTCTGCAGGTGGTGAGCTTGATGCTGTTTACCAACATTCTCGGCTGGAGCGTGGAAGAGGTTGAGGTGTTTCTGGTGGACGTTCGGAAGGATGTAAAGAGCCGAAGTATCCATGCGTACTGGCCCGTGTAAGTCGAGTCTGCCGTGTGGGATTTTGGTTGCTAATAGCCTGTGTTAGATACGTTGTGTATGGGCAGAGACCGGGCGCTTAGCTGCTCATCGACGCATCGCTGGATAGCAGGTAAGGACCCACAACCACTCTCAGGTTTCATGCATCAGTATCGAGATGTAGCGTCTGGAAGTTCTTTGGATAGAGACTGTTAAAAACAATCCACGCTACGCAGCTCAACTTAGTCGCGCCATTGCTTCTGCTACCTTCTCTCCCACGCCCTCTTCCCAGTCATCCCAACAAACACTCAACACCACCGTATCTCTTCCCAAATCCTTCTCATCGCTCCCCTCCGGCACCCTCCCATCCTTGCCCACCCTATACCCTCCCTCCACCTGCTTCATCACCATATGCCACTTCATAACCCCCTCCTTCACAAATCCCAACCGCCCCGCCAACTTCAGCGACGCCTCATTTTTGCTACTTGTCAACCACTGCACCCTCCTCAGCCCGAGCCCTCCTCTCGAGGATCGCTCCAACGCAAACCTCAACATTAATCCAACCGCATTGGTCGCCAGATGACTTCCCTGAAACTCCGGCACGATGATTATCCCGCCAATCTCGGTTGATAGATTCTCCACGGACGTGTCGATGAAGGAAACCATTCCTGCGAGGGCCCCTTCTTGGTCCTCGGGAGATGGGCCACGGGTTTTGTCGATTATTGCAAGTGTGACGGAGACGGGGTACAGCACCGGGATTTGAGCCAAGAAAGCGTTTAGAGAGTCGGGAGAGGTGAAGGGACCGAAGGGTGTGTGGGAGTAAAGGGATGGGTGGTGGAGGGTTTGAAATAGGAAAGGGTTGGTGTGTTTTTCGGGCTGATTTCATGGGGATTGTGTCAATGGATGTAAAGCAGACGAAGTTTGGGTGGGGGACCAGGGAGGGGTTAGCGAGATGAACCAACCAGGAAGGGTATCAGTTTGACGCGGTCATTTTCGAGCATGACGGCGCTGAAGAGGGAGGTGTATTTTTCAGCCATTTGTGGGAATCAAATTCAATACTTTCAACGAAGTAGGCTTCGGTAGGTCTCCTTGTAGGCTCCAGTTTTACCTTTGTTTCTCGTAACAAGTGTCCAGTGCGACAGTGAACCTTCAAGAGGGCGGGGAGCAGCAAAATCACGTGGAATGCTCCGAAATCGCCTGTGTTGGTTTGGCTCCTGCCTTTCTAGGACGAGGTGCATGAGCAGGCACACGGAAGACGGGTATCCTATCATATAACTTAAGAATTTCAGGACCGAGGCCAATATCTCATCTGTCGGGCTGGAGCACATTGGCTTGCTTCCCAACTCTCTCCCCAACACTGCCCTCACTTGCACGAGTTCTCTGTGCGTTCTTTGATGTAAGGCAGGTTTAAAATTCAGGATCGCTTTAACGAGCAGATAGGGCCTGACAAGCACCTCTTCTTGGGAGGATCCCTGTCATGGGCACGAGTGGGTCAGTTATTGCAGCGACATTCTTTTTAGGGCCCCACAGAACTCTCGTCTCAAGACTGAACATAAGCTTCGCTCAAGCGTGGTAGCGCATCGGAAAGGATCAACAAACTGTGGGGGATGTTGCACTAACAACGCCGAGAACAAGACAGTGGAACAGATGTCATGACAAGGGGAGCAATAATTGATTTCCAGACACGACATGCCAGCCAATGTATATTACCTATCAACATGCATAATGAGATATTTAAACCCCCCCATTCCCTGACACTCAGGCAAGCAGAAGGGCTGCCCACGCGGCAGCCACAACCGCCAAACCACCCTTGGCGACAAGACCAGAAGCAGCGCCTTCCTTCGCCTTAGCCTCCACTGTGGTAGTGCAGATACCAGAATCCTTGAGGGAATCCTGGGAGACGTAAACGCGCGGCTCACCATCGTACTGGAACGACGCGAAACTTCCCACGCCATCGGCTGTGGTAGCAGCGCAGCGGAGCACCTCAACAACCCGGTCTCCAGGCTGAAAGCCCTCGAGCGTAATCTTGTAGTTATCGCCACTACTGCTCTTGTTGGTGATGCAAAACAAGACTTGGTGATCGGCAGGACCCTTCTTGACGCAAAAGTGGTTGGTATCGGCGCGAACGGTTTCAGCGGCAGACTCTAGGTAGACATCCGACTTCTTGATAAAATGGTTGCGGAGCTTGTTGAGTGTGGCCGTGAGTTGGTATAGGGGCGCGGTCTTGTCGTAGCCGCTCTGCCAGAGGGGCTCGCGATTGAAGGGGGTGCCGTTGCCCTTAAAGTGTTGCTCCTGGCCCTGGTAGACTGAACTGGGTTAGTCGAGGATGGACAAGTGGTGGTTGGCGGAGAGTAACATACCAGTAGGAATACCGTCAGTCAGGAGGATATAGGTCATGGCATTCTCGGCCAGGGCAAGATCGTCATTCTTGCTGGCGAACCGAGGCATGTCATGATTCTCAACAAAGGAGCCAAGAGCATAAACATCGGGGCATCCTGTCATCTTCTGGTTGCGGATCTCTGCAAGACCCTCAAAGGAACCACCATTGAAGGCAATATCCAGAGGGTAATATTCAAGATAGTTTGGCATGCCCGGGAGCAGACCCAGATCTTGGTAGCGACACATGTCTTGAGTGACGCCGGTCAAGACCTCGCCGAAGGAGAAGACACCGGAAGCTTCAGTAAACTTGGGGAGGAATGCATCGTTGATGTGTTTGGCGGCATCAATACGCAGGCCGTCGATCGAATAGTTGGAGACAAGTTCCTTGATCCACTTCTGGAACTCCGAGACAACAGCCTCCGACTCGGTGTTCAGATCAGCCAACGCAACTCCGTACGGGTAAAGCCAGCAGTCCTGATAGTTCTTGGCATCCTCCCAGTCGGTGACGTTGCAGTACGGGTGGAAGTACTTCTTGTCGTTGAAGGGGTTGAACTTGGAGTAGTCAACCTTGGGCGGGACAACGTTGTCGAAGGCTTGGGCCATGTTGTTGACGACAACATCAACCATCAGGAGAATATCCCTCTTCTTGAGTTCCTCAACAAGATCCAAAAAGTCTTCTTTGGCGCCAAACCGGTCGTTCAACGCATAGTTGTCGACGGACCAATATCCGTGGTATGCGTCACCCACAGCCGTATGGTCTTCCATGTTCTTAACGATGGGGCTGATCTGGACGGCGGTGAAGCCCATGTCTAGGGCGGTTGGTATGTTTCCCCACGGCGAGTCAAAGAGCACTTACCCTGGATGTAGTCGAGATTCTTCCTGAGGCCGGCCCAGGTGCCGCCGCAGAAGCCATGAGCTTCGCACTGGTGGTCGGTTGATCCATCCGGCCGGGCGTATCGATCGATCATGACCTGGTAGATGGACCGAGACTTCCATTCTGTAATGTTGGCCGCTGCACTCAGGCCCGAGAAGGCCAGGGCAGCAGCGGCTGCCCCCCAAACTGCAGTGCGCATCTTGAGTCTTGACGGGTGTCAGTCAACTGGGGTGCGGCTCGAGCGGGTCTAGGGAAGTTGTGTTTGGGAATATGCAGCAGCCAGGATCTCCAAGTGTTTTCGGTGACAGCGGCAGATATGCTGTGCGTGTCTCCGCTGTTTTCTTCGGGCTGTTCGCAATGCTTAGCGAGTGACTCGGGTCGGAACTTCTCGTCTTCCTCCTCCCTTTCTCAATCCATCAAAGAACGACGTAAACGAATGTGCAGAATTGCCCGAAATGGGATGCAGCAGGAAAGAGGGAGCGAATGGGAGGTTGTTGGCGCCATGGTCCGAGGACCCGATCGGAGGACACGGAGGTGGAACACTCGAGGGCGGTGCAAGTAGACAACTTCCAGCACCCCTTGAACCATGAGCGATACCCATCCTCCCCGAATCATGGCGGAACGGGGAAATGAGGACGGTTCCGATGAAGCAGGGATAACCGAGGCAGTTGCTGTCAAAACGGTCGACAAACGGGGAAGGCGCGTTGCAATACGCCAACACTCCTTGACCCACCTCCTCGCTGCGCGAAACTGGGCCGGACACTCGCTAGCCAAACGAGACGTCATACTGGCGTGAAATCTCTGCCTCCCGTTTTCCAGAGTAACCTTTCATCTCTTGGCTCGGCTCCTTTCAGATTTTCTGGGACCGCAACACGAGAAGTCGCTTGTTTGCTTTTCCTAACGACCTACTGGTACTTTCCCCGTCCAGCCATCCCACCGCGGGTCTTTGTAGATGTGCCGCGGAACGGGCGCAACTCTGTTCAGAGGCATGGGCAAAAAAATCGCTAAGTATAACGGCCAGACCTGTAAACATCCATAGCACCCTGGCGAGATGTTTGGAATCGCCATGGGACGACATGGTTTTCCCATTGGTGCGGCGTCGGCGAGAACCCACTGCTCATTGAATGCTATCAGAGCATATCGAATTAGGGCCATCTCTCCGTCCCCACCTCCAAACCATCGCCCCAACGTCCGAACGCCACCATTTTTCGACCGATTTTCGTGAACCCCGCCTCAGATTCCCGATTTTCTACGCTGGGATGCAATGCGGCACGTATTGTCAACGGCAAAGGAGGTTCGACGGTACATGTGAGGTGCCTGACTGACACATCGCCACGACTCACGGCCGTTAATCCGTTCGCGACAAACGGTCAGTTCCAATCTCGAGCATTTCCTTGGTTAGCCTCGCATCGTGCTTACATCCACATTGATGATATCCACACAGGCCCTCTCTGCCAAGCCATCGCCATGTCTTCGTCAAGGCGATGCGACTCCAGTCGGGTTTAACAACGCTGGAGACGTGCCCCATCCAGGGCATCCCCGACGGTGGCGACTCGAGGACCACAGCGTCGAGTTCAAGCCCGAGAGTTTTGTGTCAGCTCATTGTTGGATCGATGAGAACTAGGCCGGCAGACAAACACAGGAAAGATGGGATGAAGGTCCCTTGACGGATTCAGGGTTCTCCTGTGCGCGAGGGGTGCTCTGACAAATCTGGCGCTGTACGGTGGATGGCCGAAACAACCGCCTCCATCAGAGATGGAGTTCCTATCAACATCATCCCTGGATGGACGGTGGGCCAGCTGTGTCCATCATCCCTGCAACTGCGCTCCCCGGCTTGATGGAAGAATATGGACGACGAAGCCGCCGTATCCCGGCATCACCACACCGTCCCCCTTTCTATCAGTGGAGCCCTGGGGTGATTCGAGAGAAGTTGCTTTGGCTACCAGCCGCTGCTTTGCGGTTTGCCATGGCACCTGAGTTGTGTCTTTTCCTCAGCAAACCGCGTCTTCAAGTCCCATCATCAACATTCGCTGCCGTGGCCTGCTTGAGGACGTTTGGGTCCGGCTTGTGTCCTTCGTTTTCCATCTCTTTCGTCGTCTCTCGTTTCACATATTTTTCTGTCGCTCCCCATGAAGTGGTGAGCGACGGTAATGATGACTCGCCTTGCTTTGCTTTCGGTTCAACTTTTCTTAACCTTCTTTACTGCGCCAGTTCGAGCCCTCCGATATGACGCCAAGGAAGCTGACTGGAACCTCAACACCAACCGACGAGCCACAACACCTCTGGATTACTGGGGAGAACGCGATGCTGGCCATACGTATAAGGAATCGCCCGGCAACTGGAGAGTGCCATTTTACACCCTATTCCTCGATCGTTACGTTAATGGCGACCCGACAAACGACAACGCCAATGGCACCGTCTTCGAGACGGACATGATGAGCACTCAGTTGCGGTTCGGCGGTGACCTGGCGGGCTTGGTCGACTCGTTGGATTACATTGCTGGCATGGGTATTAAGGTTTGTGCATGGAATGTTGGTACAATTGGATGGTTATTGATCAATCTTAGGCCATCTACATTGCTGGCTCTCCCTTCATCAACCTGCCTTCGGGTGCCGATTCCTACTCGGTAAGTCAAACGACTTGATAGGCCCATCGGCTGCTAACGTCTCAGCCCATCGATTTGACTCTCCTCGACAAGCACTTTGGAACAGTCAAGCAATGGCAAGACGCCATCGACGCCATCCACAGCAAGGGCATGTGGGTTGTGATGGACAACACCATGGCTACGTGAGCAACGTATTCCATCGAAAGGCAGACTCCAGCTAACCTTTGAACAGCATGAGCGATTTGCTTGGCTTCAAGGGGTACTTGAACGAGAGTACGCCCTTCAGGGAAGAGGAGCACGAAGTCTTGTACAAATCATCCCGAGTCTATCCTGATTTCTCCTTCTCGAATGAGTACAACGAGACATGCGACTTTCCCCAGTTTTGGTTCGAGGATGGAACCAAGATCACCCCACCCCTGAAAGGCTGCTACAACAGCGATTTCGACCAGTTCGGCGATATCGAAGCCTTCGGCGTCTGGCCCGATTGGAAACGTCAGCTCTCCAAATTCGCCTCCGTGCAAGATCGCCTTCGCGAGTGGCACCCACCCGTTGCGGCGCGACTAGAGCACTTCTCCTGCATGACGATCGCAATGCTGGATATCGATGGTTTCCGGATCGACAAAGCTGTCCAGGTGACGGTTGATGCACAGGCAAAATGGAGCAGCGCCATGAGGACATGCGCAAAGAAGTACGGCAAGGACAACTTCTTGGTGGTGGGCGAAATCACCAGTGGCAATACACTCGGCTCTATCTACCTTGGGCGCGGCCGTCAGCCCAATCAAGCCTCCAAGCTCGACATGGTTACCGCCATGACGATCAAGCCAAAGGACGCTGATAAGCCCGAATACTTTGTTCGCGAACATGGAAACAGCGCCCTTGATGCTGGCGCCTTCCACTACTCCATCTACCGCTTCTTGGGGCGTTTTCTTGGCCTGAGCGGCAACCTCCTTGCTGGCTACGATTTGCCAACGGACTGGGTCAAGACATGGCACGATATGGTCTTGACTAATGACTTCTACAATGCCAACAATGGCGAATTTGACCCTCGCCATCTGTACGGCGCTTCTAACCAGGACGTATTTCGGTGGCCCGCCATCGAACTCGGTACCGAGCGCCACCTGCTGGCGTACATGATCATTACGCTCCTGTTGCCCGGCGCGCCTCTGGTCTGGTACGGCGAGGAACAACAGTTGTATGTCTTGGACAGCACCGCCGAGAACTACGTTTTCGGCCGCCAGTCTTTTGCGCCCTCCCCTGCGTGGACCGCCCACGGCTGCTACCAAATGGGAGTCGAGACATACGTGGATCTGCCCATCACAAAGGGCCGGGAGGGCTGCAAGGACCCATCGACCGGCTGGGACCACCGTGACCCTTCGGCCCCAATGCGCAACATCATGAAACACATGTTCGCCCTTCGGGAGAAGCTGCCTGTGCTTGAACGTGGATGGATGCTCGAGGAACTCTCCAAGAGAACCGAGTTCGAAAGACTTAAGGGAAGCTCAGCTGACACCGAGTGGGGTATCTGGAGCGTCGTCCGGGGCCTCTTCCCGGGGGTTCAAGACGACGAGAAGCATAGGCCCGTGTGGTTTGTTTACCACAACCGCCCCAATCGCACCGAGTACAAGTTTGACTGCAACAGCAAAGACAATGCATTTCTGTCTCCTTTCGATGCTGGTACTGAGGTTCAAGACCTCTTCGGCGAGGCCGCCCCATTCAAGCTCGATTCATCGACCACGGCCAACAAGCACAGCAAAACCGGCAAACTCGCCGGCTGTTTGGAATCCATTGTCATGGAGCCCTTTGAGTACCGTGTATACGTACCATTAGAGCAGTGGGTTCCCCGCGCACCGATGATCACGCGGTTCAGCCCCGGCCACGACTTCCCCATCGACTCGACCCATGCAAACGGCAAGGTCAACATCAGCATTGAGTTCAACACCGAGATGGACTGCCGGCAGGTGAAGGGCGCGCTCTCGGTCAAGCTAATCTCCGATGGCATCACCGACGGCAAGAATATCACGTTTGAGGATCCCGACTGTGGGCCAATTTCCAACCGTGAGAAGTATCCTTGGAAGGGCTCCATTCAATCGGCATGGGAGTTTAAGACAACTTTGCTGAATGTTGACGACGGTATTCTCAAACTGACTCTCGTCAACGCTGCCACCGAAGGCGGACTCGTGACAAACTCAACAGATCACTTTCTTCTCAGGTTCGGCAAGCCCAACAACCCCATTGTGTTCCCCACTCAGGCCAACTATTCGCGGAGCCTCCTTTCGATTGAGGGCGATGCGATGTACATTAATCATGCTGCTCCTGGCGCCACCATGTTTCGCTTCAGCACCAACTGGGGCTCGTCTTGGAGTCCATGGAGGAACTACACAACCTCGAAAACACCCATAAATGAGCAGGAGTGGTCCGGCACCCCGCTGCAAGCCTGGCAAGGGAAGCACCTCCAGGTTCAGTACTTCAGCAGGCCTCTTGGTTCATCGGCTTTCATCCAACACGCTGACAGCAACGACGTCGTATTCCAGCGCAAGTTCCCGCATATCAACATTCATGGGCCCTTTAACAAGTGGGGTTATGATGCCGGGTTGCCTGGGTCCATGGATCTGGTCTTCCACCACACCTGGTCCCTTCACTACATGTACGAATGGCCAGCGCAGTTCCAGCTCAACGTCTGGGGTATTAATCCCGACAACCAGCCAGACGCTAGCGCAATCTTTGGCGATATCGACCGCGATGGCATCATCGACCGTCTCCCTCCGAGCAGTTTGTCCCAAAACGTCGTCAACATTACCGAGCCCCCTCCGATGCCCGCCCTGGCCTACAAGCTGGTCTACAACGACGCGACATGGACATTCGAGTATCATCCCACCGGCCACATGGGGATTCAGATCCTTCTATTTGTTCTCTTGCTTGTACTCCCGGTCTTGTTCGCAGTTCTTGCTGGCTGGATCTACATGACAAGTTTCTACCAAGTCAAGGTGAATAAGTCTGGTTTCGCGGTCAAGGGGATGTTGCCCTTCAAGATCCCCAAGTTGGATCTGAAGAGTGGCGGGAAGGGGCACGAAATGACCGCGATCACCCCGCCTCCTCCCCCCAGCGCAAGCATCACACCGACTGGCTCGAACGGCGCCCGGCGGACCATCCTCATTGCGACGATGGAGTACAACATTGATGAATTCAAGATCAAGATCAAGATCGGTGGCTTGGGTGTGATGGCCCAGCTCATGGCCACAGCACTGGCGCATCTCGATCTTATCTGGGTCGTGCCTGTTGTCGGCGATGTCGAATATCCGTTTGACCGCATGCAGGCCGCCGAGCCAATGTTTGTTGATGTGATGGGACAGCCCTACGAGATCAACGTTTACTACCACACCGTCAAGAACATTACCTACGTCATTCTGGATGCCCCCATCTTCCGCAAGCAAACCAGGGCCAACCCGTACATCGCTCGCATGGACGATATTGAGAGCGCTATTCTGTACGCGGCCTGGAATTCCTGCATTGCCGAGTCGATCCGCCGGTTTTCTGTCGACATTTATCACATCAACGATTACCACGGCGCCGCGGCTCCGCTGTATCTGCTGCCCCAAACGGTCCCCTGCTGTCTGTCCCTGCATAATGCCGAATTCCAGGGCATGTGGCCTATGCGGACCCCCGAGGAGCAGAAGGAGGTGTGCGACGTCTTCAACCTGCCACCGGACGTGGTCAAGGATTACGTGCAGTACGGCTCGGTTTTTAATCTGTTGCATGCCGGTGCGAGCTACCTGCGCCTCCACCAGCGCGGCTTTGGAGCGGTCGGTGTGTCGAGAAAGTATGGCGACCGCTCTCTGGCCCGCTATCCCATTTTCTGGAGCTTGAAGAATATTGGCCAGCTTCCCAATCCAGATCCTTCCGACACCGCCGAATGGGACCCGAGCGAGGACGTTATGAACCAAGCAAAGGGAGTGGAGATCGACCAAGGGTTCGAAGAGAAGCGCGGCCCGCTTCGGCAGCAGGCTCAAGAATGGGCAGGACTCGAGGTTAACCCCAATGCGGAACTCTTCGTATTTGTTGGCCGCTGGAGTTTGCAAAAGGGCGTGGACCTGATTGCAGACATCTTCCCCAGCATCTTGGAGAAATACCCAACGACCCAGCTCATCTGCGTCGGTCCCGTCATCGACCTCTACGGAAAGTTCGCCGCTCTCAAGTTGGAGAAGCTGATGCAAAAGTACCCAAGGCGCGTCTTCAGCAAGCCGGAATTTACACAGTTGCCACCGTATATCTTCAGCGGTGCAGAGTTCGCACTGATCCCTTCGCGCGACGAACCGTTTGGCCTAGTTGCTGTTGAATTTGGCAGAAAGGGCGCATTGGGTGTTGGAGCTCGGGTTGGTGGTCTGGGCCAGATGCCCGGTTTCTGGTATACGGTCGAGTCCATGACCCCATCTCATTTGCTACAGCAGTTCAGACAAGCCATCGTCTCTGCCTTGGAGTGCAAGTAAGTCATGAGCTCCCTTGCTCTCACTCGGATTGCCAACTAACCCGCGCAGGACGGCCAAGAGAGCGACCATGCGCGCTTGGAGCGCGAAGCAGCGGTTCCCCGTCGCCCAGTGGGTCAAGCAGCTTGATGATCTATACTCTCAGTCTATCCGGATCCACCACAAGGAGGCCAAGAAGAAGAAGCTTGAGGTCGTGGGCCCCGGCCTGAGCATAACACGACCTCCGTCTTCGGCGAGCAGCCTCGGCAATGACCAAGGCCTTTCAAATTTCAGCCCGTCCATTGATTCTGGCCGTATCTCTCCTGGGGTGGTTGCGTCGCCTTCCCGTGCAGTCACACCGACCTTGCGAGGACTTGCCTCCCCAACCTCGAATTTACCGACGCCAAAGACACCGTGGGCACTTGGGTCTCGGTCCCACTCACCTCGGGCCTCGGTAGCAAGCTCGATCGGGCAATTCTATGGAAACTCGAGTGCACGAGAGAGCACCGTCAGCGTCGACAGCTTTGCGATCCGGGCTCAGAACGGCGGGATATCCTCGCCAGGAATGCCGCCAGATGGTGGCCTGGGCTTCCCTCGACCTGCCTTCACCCAGCACCGCAATAGCAGTCTTCTCAGTTTGCCGGATGTCGTCGGCGATCGCCAAGACCTGAAGCTTCAACAAGTTGATCAATTCTTCAACGACACCAGTGGGGAGTACTATGCAGAGTTTGACGAGATGCTAGATAGTCTTTCTGCCAGCAATTCTACCAGCGATCTTTGCATTGAGACCTTTATCAAGAGGAGCGAGAAAGAGTGGTTTGCAAGGTACAGGGACGCCAAGCTTGGCCGTCTCAGAGACTCGAGCCGCACGATGAGTCAGATGGGCAGCCGACCGCAGTCAAGAAACGGAGATCGCCGCAACGAGTCGGTTGCCAGCCGGGGGCGGACCAGGCACCGCAGCATGACACCTAGCGGGCTGGCAAGATCGGTTTTCGAGACCTCACCGCCACCCGGTGGCGGAGTTGACGACGAGTTCTTGCTCGGTGATGGCTACCAAGCACCTACCGGACTCAAGAAGTAAGTTCGTCCCCAGCTTTTATTACGCGCTTGACGCTAATGCGATTTTCTAGGATCCTGTCTATCCGCATCGGTGACTGGCCGCTGTATTCATTCTTTCTAGCCTTTGGCCAGGTCATCTCAGTCAATTCATACCAAATTGTCCTTTTGTCTGGAGAGACATCACAGACGCCGGTCAAGCTGTACATGGTCGCGGCAACATATATGGCCACGTCCATCATCTGGTGGGCCATGGAACGAAACTTCAAGTCGGTGTATGCACTCTCAGCGCCCTGGCTGTTCTTTGGCCTTGCATTCATGCTGCTCGGCGTGGCGCCTTTTAGCAGCGACTGGCGAGTGGAAGAGCAGGTTGTTAGCGCTGCCACTTGCTTCTACGCCGCTGGAGCCAGCAGCGGCGCTCTCGCCTTCGCCTTGAACTTTGGCGACGAAGGTAAGATGCACCCCACATCCTTATTTTCAGCGTGCTAACCCTTCATGACAGGTGGAGCGCCGACGAGACAATGGATCACTCGAGCGCTGCTAGTGAGCGGCGTCGCTCAGGTGTACAGTCTTGCGCTTTGGTACTGGGGTTCGCTCGTGTCCGACCAGGACACCACAGCCACAGTTTTTCTCGGGAACTCCAATATCCCCCAGAGCCTCGCCGTCTGCATCCCGATTGCCATCTTCCTTTGGGTCATTGGGGGGGTTCTCTTTGTGGGATTGCCTGACTTCTACCGCCAGGCCCCCGCCAAGATTCCTGGCTTCTATATCTCCCTCTATCGGCGCAAGATTGTACCGTGGTTTTTTGTCATGATCATCCTGCAGAACTACTGGTTATCCGCACCCTATGGCCGCAGCTGGCAGTTCCTCTTCGGCTCGCAGTTCATCCCCGGATGGGGAGCGTTCCTCCTGGCACTCGGATTCTTTGTAGTGCTCTGGAGCATCGTTCTCTATGCTTTTTCATACTTCTCGGATGAACACACTTGGCTCCTCCCCATTGTGGCAATTGGGCTTTGCGCTCCCCGCTGGGCGCAGGAATTCTGGGGTACCAGCGGTATCGGGTGGTATCTTCCTTGGGCGGGTAGTCCTGTGGGGCAAGCGATTTTGTCTCGATGCCTATGGTTGTTCCTTGGGCTGCTTGACAACATTCAGGGAGTCGGCCTCGGCATGATGCTTCTAGCGACGCTTACAAGACACCATGTGATGACGGTTTTGATCGGCGCTCAGGTTGTGGGTAGCGCCTTTACCATGTTGGCGCGGGCCACGAGCCCGAACGCCTTGTCGCCTAACACGACCTTCCCCGACTTTTCACAGGGCGTGATGCCAGGTGCCGCCAGTCCATACTTCTGGGCATGTTTGGGATGCCAACTGATTATTCCTGTGGGCTTCTTCAAGTTCTTCCGGAAGGAACAAGTATCGAAGCCTTAATGTGTCTAGAAGAGTGGGGTAATATGGAATGACGCAGGCGGCACTGGCGCAGGTTAGAGAATTTTGTTTTGGAGTACACACCAGTGCTAGAGGTTGGCTTTTGGTAGACACACATGTAGCAAACGAGTAATACCAGCTGTTTATACACGGCCGCGAATGCAGTGACGAATCAATTCGACGCCCTCGAGTCGATGCAAGTGAGCGTCTTGATGTCAACAAGATAGTCTGGTCGCTCTTTGTGGAAACGACCATGAAGATCAACAGGAGCAGTAGTAGTAAGAGCAGCGGAGGACTCCAGCGAAAGACCGCTTCTTGGGAGTCTCGAACAGCGAGTCTCGGATGCATTTATCACACTTTAGTCGCTAGATAGACGGGCCGACTGCCTAGTGCCTTGCAATACATAGCGATGCATTCTTGGTGTTTGTTCCCGATTCGAGCGCATAGCGCGTCGTGGATTTCGGCCGGCGGAAGACCGGGAAGAAAGCCGCAGCCGGTGATTGGTTGGACCGGCGAGGAAACCAGCAAGCATATGAAGGTCAACATCCCCTGCCGCATGGGAAAAAAAGAAAAAAAAAAAGCTTTGAGTTGGCAGGGAGTAGATTCGACAAGATGCGCATCCTGAATGCTCTGGTCCCGGTTGTATTGCTGGCGGCAGAGGGGGCCGCGCAGCCCAACTCGCAGTCCAACCCATGGCGAATCTGGGACAACCAAAGCGGGGGCAGCAGCGCCTTTGCAGAATACTACCCGATTGGAAACGGCCGAATTGGCATCATGACCAGCGGCGATGCTCGAACCGAGCAGATTCGCCTCAACGAGAACTCTTTCTGGTCCGGAGGGAAGCTGAACCGAGTGAACCCCGATGGTCTCGCCACCGTCAAAGAAATGCGCAGGCTTATTCTCGACGGAAAATACACCGAGGCCGAGGACTTGGGGCTGATGGGCTACACGGGGACGCCGCTCTCGACGCGCCACTACGACAAGATGGGAAACCTGAGACTCATTCAGACTCTCCCAGAGGGTCAAGTGTCTAACTACGAGCGGTGGCTTGACGTTGATGAGGCAGTGGCCGGAGTGTATTTCTCGGTTGGAAATATCACCTTTGAGAGGGAGTATCTTTCAAGCTACCCTGACGATATTGTTGCCATTCGCATCAAGGCCAGCAAGCCCGGGTCGGTCCATCTCCGGGTGCGACTGGACCGGGGCTCCGACCTCAACCGCTACCAGGGATTCAGCGAGGCTGCCAACGGTCATTCTACTGTCATGGGTGGCCAATCCATGGACGTGAACCCGCTTCAGTGGGCCGCCGGGGCTCGGATTTCAGCGTCGGGGGGGAGAGTGACGACGTTGGGCGACACGATCCGTTGTGAGGGCGCTGACGAGGCGACGGTATTCTTCCAGGCTTGGACCAGCTATCGGAAGGCGGACCCGAAAAAGGCGGTGGTGGCGGATTTGGCGGCTGTCGCAAAGAGTTTCAATGACATTCGCAAGGCTCACGTCGCCGACTACCAGAAATACGCCCAGCGAGTATCCTTGAGTCTTGGGCAATCAACGCCTCAGCAGCGAGCACAAAAGACCTCGGCACGCATGATTGCCTTGACGCCTGCCGCGTTTGATGCCGAGCTGGTGTCGCTGTTCTTTCAGTTCAACCGCTATCTCTTCATCTCCACCTCGCGCCCGGACGCTCGCGGGGCAGCAAAGGACACCAGCCTGCCGCCGAATTTGCAAGGAATCTGGAACGATGTCTACCATCCTGTGTGGGGGTCCAAGTACACGCTCAACATCAACCTGCAAATGAACTACTGGCCCAGCCTGGTTTCCGGTCTGTCAGACCTGGTCACCCCACTGAACAACATCCTCAAAGCCATGCACAGAGAAGGGGCCAAGGTTGCGAGAGCCATGTACAACTGCAGCGGCACCGTCACGCACCACAACACCGATCTCTGGGGCGACTCGGCACCACAGGACAACTACACGCCTGGAACCTTTTGGCCCATGGGCGCTACCTGGATGATTACGCATGTCATTGAGCATTTTCGTTACACCGGCGACAAGGCCACGCTCCTCGACATGGTCCCGACCCTCCGCGCCATTGCCGAATTCGCCCTCGACTTCCTCACCGAATACAAAGGCTACCTAGTCACCAACCCATCCTCCTCCCCTGAAAACACGTTCGTTATCCCCAACGGCAAGCCTGGCGAATCCGCCTCTGTGTCCCCGGGTCCCACACTTGACAACCAACTCCTCCACGAGCTCTTCAGCTTCCTGCCCCAAGCCCTCCACACGCTCAATCTATCTGACGCCTCTTTCGTCGCCCGCCTCGCCGCCGCGCGCAGCAAACTCCCCCCCCTCCGCCTGAACCAGTATTCCGGAATCGCCGAGTGGATGCACGACTACGAAGAAGCCAACCCCGGAAACGGCCATGTCTCCCACCTCGCGGCCGTGTATCCCCTAGGCCACATCACCTCCGCCAACGAGACGCTATTCCGTGCGGCGGTAACATCACTGAATCACCGGGTTGAATACGGTGGTGCGGGATGTGGTTGGCCGCGTGCATGGGCGGTAGCATTGGCGGCGAGGTTGTTTCTGGCCGAGGAGGCGGGGAACAGACTGGTGACGCAGATGGGGAGCGAGTGCACGTGGAATCGGACCATGTTGAATATGGGCGGGGCGGCGCCGTTTCAAATTGACGGGAATTTGGCGGCGGTGGGTGCAATGGGGGAGGTGGTGGTGCAGAGTCATGAGCTGGTTTTTCCATCTGATACGAGTGATGGTAAAGGGCTTCGCGCAGCGGGAACGGGGGATGAAGGAGCCGAGGTGCTGATAAGGCTGTTGCCGAGTTTGCCAAAGGCATGGACAAAGAATGGGGGCGGATTCGTCAAGGGATTGAAGGCAAGGGGAGGATATAACGTCGATTTGAACTGGGATGAGGACGGGAGGTTGAAGAGCGCCGCATTGACGTCTGAGGGCGGAAATCCGGCCTATGTGACGTTGGGGCAGGCGAGAGTTGGGGGAACTGGAGGGTCGGCGATCCAGGCGAATGGGACAGCACAAGGTGTCTTTATTCACTTGGGTGGGCGGAAAGGGGAGGTGTACAACATCACGTTGAAGAAGTAATATTGGCTTTTTGTGAGAGGAAACGCATCCCGGAAAAAATTATGAAGGTCGATATTTCTGTAGTCCAAGTCGAACGAGATCAATATAACGACGGAGCGTCAATGTAAGTGCAAAAGGGAACTATGAGGAGCTCAGTTGAGCAACTTCAACTATGAACACTAGCAGAATACGTAACACTCAAATCCCGAGCGTATTTAGGTCTCCGCTGCGCATATACGCAAATGCCGGACTTGTTTAGTTCTAGTGCCAAGAAGCGGGTAGCCGTTGGTGGAGTTAATGAGTTATCTCCACGTCCAACAGACAAAAGTGGGACCGGGTTTAAACAGGGCTGACTCTGATGCAGCCAAGCAACAGCAGCCAAGGGATAGTTACTCCAACCAAAGAATGTGGTTCGCCAATGTGGGGAAACCAAAAACCGGACTTAAGCTTTCCATCACTCAAGTAAAGATCTTTGTTGTACAAAGCTAAGATCCGCAAAGTCCAACACTAATGAAGATGAGGATAAGAAACATAATCATCTTTTGCATATAAAAGTTCCTGTCGAAGCCTTTGTGAGATTTTTTTTGTTCGTCAGTCTCCATCTCTACATCAATACGAAACAACAAACTTGAAGCCAAACACTTGTACACTGCCTCTCTCCTCTACAGCATTATCGTGACCATGACCGACCCTTACGCACAGCTTCGCAACCTCCCCCTCCTCGCAACCCCCGAAACCTGTTCGGGCCGTACTTATATCGTCACCGGAGCCAACACTGGCCTTGGGCTCGAAGCAGCCAAACATCTTGTGGCTCTTGGTTCCGCCAAGGTCATCCTAGCCGTCCGCAACCTCGCTTCGGGCGACGAGGCCAAGGCCAAGATTGAAGCATCCACGGGCATCACCACCGTCGCCGAAGTCTGGCGTCTCGATCTCGCCGACTATGCCTCCATCAAATCCTTCTGCGATAAAGCCCTCGCCACCCTTCCCCGCCTTGATGGGCTGATATGTAACGCCTCCATCGCCTCGCAGTCCGGCGAGCTCATCAACGGCCACAACCCCAACGTCGCCGTCAACGTCCTCGGCACATTCCTCGCTGCCGTGCTCCTCTTCCCCAAGCTGAGCCAAACCGCCCAAGATCAGTCCCCGACTGCAGCCCCTTCTCACCTGGCCTTTGTCTGCAGCCGCGCAGGGTTCGAAGACCACGCCGCCCAGCCCTGGAACGCCATCAAAGACGACCCCCTCGTCCACCTCCAGAACGCCGCCGCCGCCGTTGATAACAAGCCCGGTGATGAGAATGGAGTCCCGCTTACCGCTTCAGCTTACCCCCTATCCAAACTGATTGAAACGCTCTCGGCGCGCCATCTTGCCACCCTCTTGCCCGTAGACAAGACCAGAGTTGTGATTACTTCGGTCTGTCCGGGGGTGTGCATTACGGATCTCGATCGGAGCGCCCCTCCGGAGTTCCGGTCCCATCTTGCTGAGATTCGGGAACGCATCGGCCGCACAGCCGAGGATGGAAGTCGTACGCTGCTGCATGCGGCGGTAGCGGGGGAAGAGGCTCATGGAGTTTTCTTGCACTCTTGTGGGGTGGGAGAGTGAGTTTTTTCTCTCTCCAGTATTTGAATGGAACCGTGAGCTAACATTATTTGTCTGTCAGGGCCGACGTTCCAGACTGGGTCAAGGACGAGGATGGGAAGGCGATGCAAAAGAACGTCTGGGAGAAAGTTGCAGACGAACTTGAGAAAACGGAGCCTGGTTGTGTCAAGAATCTCTTCTAGTCATCTACATGACCGTGGTTTTCCCTCCGAGTTCGTCCCGAGGTCACAGACATATCTGAAATCCCTTCCGTTTGAAACTTTCTGCATATATGGTGTTCCAGTTGTTTTCTCCAGACGGTTCTAAAAATATCAAACAATATTGTGAAGACATTCAATGCCATACGTCTCAACATCTCTGTGTCGCCCATCAGGCATTTGTTTGTCCGTGCTCATTCGCCGCATCTATACTATGTATTGCAATGATGGATAGCACTCTCATGTGATGATAAAAGGCACGCTAGAGCCGAGATGCGATTCGAAACATCAAGATCGTGAACCCTCGTTCCCCATCTCAAGCTCTGACTAACCACCACATGCAGAAACCCGATCATATTCACATAAACATCCCGCCCCTTGAGAGCCATTTTCCCGCCCGGTCAAAGTTGGCTCGCGCGATCGTCCCATCTCGTAACCGCCCAAAACTCATAATCAACGCGAGCCATTCCCGCCCCAAGGCCTAGCCATAAATCACCGCAGCGATGGCAACCAGTCCAGGGATCGCCTGCACAAATAGAATGCGCGAATTGGCCGTAGCGGCGCCGTAGACGCCAGCAACAATCACGCAGGTCAAAAAGAAGACGCGCAACTGCAGAGCGAACTCAGGTACAGGGTGCAGCAAACCCCAGACAAGGCCGGCGGCGAGAAATCCGTTGTACAGGCCCTGGTTGGCGGCGAGGGCCTTGGTCTTTTCGGCAAAGTCGGCCGTCAGCCCAAAAGTGCGGCGGCCCCGCGGTGTGGTCCACAAAAACATTTCGAGTGTCATGATGTAGATGTGGAGGAGGCAGATGAGGCATGTCGCTGTGGTGGAAATGAGGGCCATGGTTTCTGTATTCTTGTATGACCTTTCTGTAATGTAGCAAGGGCTTTGATGAAGTCGGGTGATTGAAGTTTTCTTGAAGCGGTCGAGTTTGAAGCCAGGCGGGCCAGTCGATGAGGAATCAAGAAATAGCGGTGGGAAGACGCAGCTGAAGAAACGTCAAAACATTGCCGACGGGATGTTTCCGTTTTTGGCACGTGATCTTGCCGGTTCAGAATGGAAGGAGGTTGCACAAGAACGCAGACGCCGCTGACAATGATTCCCCACTTCCGGATATGACCGAGCGAACTCTACTTCGTACCGAGCGAGGGCAAAGTTGGAGCCAGGTATTGGGCTGCATACAGAGATGGATTTGTCATTAAGAATGGAGGCCATGATGTCACGGCCATCTCAATCATCGGCGCAGCTCCAGGAAAGGTGATGTTTTTTGCGCGAATAAAGCCCTCAATCCTTGTCTCCAATGTTGCACGCCCTCACAATATTTAGCAGCGGCTCGATGCTTAGATCCCGCCCGCCTAGGTGCGTCCGCAATATTTCCATCTCATCCCTGCTGCTCCATATTCCAACACCTCCCGGCGGAATCTGTCCCAAGCTTTCCGGGACATGGGATCCGCCGCGAAGGTCTCCTGGAATATGTCAGCAGCGAAGACCTGTGCGCTGTTGGACCGGTCAGCATGTTATCAGTCACATGAATGCCTTATCGAAAACGCCAGAGAACGCGACACGCACCATATGTACGAGTAATATCAGGCATCGTATCCAGCCACAAGATGTCCAAAATGCACCTATGAGTGATTGGGAGTGGGCAGCCAGTCAAAGTTGAACTTTTCGTAGAGGTCATTGTATACCTGTGCTTCATCCATCTCAAGTAATGCCTTCCGAGTAGGTGGGTTGTGCACCGTCATATCAAAGAGTGAAAGATGTCTCAATAAGTGATTAATCAGCCGTTGTCTGGGACGCATCGAGGTGACCGGCAGTTAAGTGGGAATAGAGGAGAGAAGTGGGACGGACTTACACATCGTTTAGAAGATGAATCATCTTTCCGCGAGCCCGGCTCTGCAGAAGCTTGTCCAACAGGTCATCTGGTATTTCCTCGGGTAGAAGATCACGGCCAGGGTTCTGCTGCAACCAAGCGGTTTTATAGGCAGGATCAACACTCGTGTAATGGCGACTCATGGCTTTGAGTCGGTCCCGGAGCCAGCACCAGTTCTCGAGCGTCATACCAATGCCCTCGACAAATTCTTGGACGGCTTCGTATCCGTGAAATCTAGCGTACTTTGTCCGTGCGAGGAGGTCATGAAGAGCGAGTCCGAATTCTGGGTAACCAATGTCAACCGAAGGGGATGGGTAAAACTGGGAAAGCCAAGAGTAGCTTACCGTGGAAGAGTGTGATCAACCGGCGGTGATTCAACAGATACCCTTCTCCGGGCCCCGAACTTTGGAAGCTGCACGTAAGGATGTTGGCGGGATAGACGCGTGTGCCGTCGCATCTCAGATACCTCTGGGAATTGCGTCTCTCAATCAATTGCCATGCTCTCTGGGTTAGTTTCATGATTAGTACGTACCATCTGCAAGTTGACACTCTGATTGCCTTTGTATTTGTTGGGGCGACTTGTCAGGTCAGCGTACAAATAACCGACAAAGTCTCCCTGTTTGTTGTCAGGCCCATCGTCCCACACGACCCACACCTTGACATCTCGATGCCACGCTGCTTCTTCGACGAGGTTTCTGGGTAAAGGTTTGAACTGAAGTTAAAAGCAATTGGCAGCTAGGTCCATCATCGCGGCGACGGTTTGCTCAAGAGGGAAGTACTCCGACACTGCTCTGTGGTCGACTCGGTCGGGATCCGGAGACAAACGGCTGTAATACGCTTCGTCCCAGGGTTGCAGGGGTGAGGTCTTGCCATGGCGCAGAGCGCTTTCTCTCGTTCTCTTCCTGAACTTTTCCCGGTCAGCCTTTCCATAGGGAAGCAATGTCTCGACCAGGCCATGCAACATGTCGTCAATCCACTCGGTCGACTGTGCAATTCGGCTGGTAGCTCTTAGTGCCGCGTGGCTTTTGAAGCCGAGCGCTCTGGCGTTCTCGTCTCGGAGGAGGAGGATTTCTCGAAAGATGGCGACGTTCTCGGGACATCGCCGGTAGCCTGACAGACAGAGCCTATTGCGAGTTTCCTCGTTCTTGGCATACTGGCTGACAGCGATGGTCCGGCCATTGTGGCTCACGAAATATTTGCCTCTCTTTTCATCAAAACGGATATGTCGCCAGATCGTATTCAGGTACCCCTTTCAACTCGTCAGTCGTCAACCATTCCCCTGTCTCGCCCTCCCTGAGGTTGGCCTGGAAGTCGAGACAGAGTTGCTCAATCCGCGCGTTGTTTTGATGCAACTTGTCGAGCTCGTCTGCGTTATCTTCTGCAAGCTCCATACCATTCTGGACAAAGTCAAGCAGCATCATGTCAACCAGCTTCTGCGATTCGGGGTCGAGGGATTCATTTCTCGTCTTGACTGCCTTGACGAGCAGGTAGAAGAACTTGTTTTTCTGCGCGCGGTGCTCACCCCAGATTCTCTCGCTTTCCTCCGAGGCACGTCGATTTTCGGCATCGGGAGAGCAGTACTTGAGTGCTTCGATCACAGCCCGCTCGCCGGCGTGGATGTTTTCGAGTTCGGCGAATGGGAGGATCACGTTGACAAGACAGGCTGTCAGAGACGAGCCCCGCCGGTAAAAACAGAAGGCGTGACTAATGTACCTGCATGGGGACGGGGTTGGTGTGGCCCAGATCTCACCATCGTTCTTGCCTGCCTTTGAGACGCCTACACAAGCAATTCCTCCCAATATTTTGCATCCTCACCGTCGCCCTCAAGAAGTAGGTACGTAGTTTTCGAAACTCCATTGATTCTTGAACTAAATACATTGACCATTACTGACTCGATCGCTTAGAACTTTTTCGCGTCCGCCAGAATATTCTCCGTCGCCTTTTGACTCAACATCATGGTCGGAAGCACAGGGAAAGCGCCAGGCACGACGGGGAAGGAGCTCGCATCGACCACGCGCAGGCCGAGGACACCGCGAACCCTAAACTTGCTGTCCAACACCGCCAACTTGTCGTCGTCGCCACCAATCGCGCATGTCGACGTCGCGTGATGCGAATACGCCTGCAGCTTGAAGAACTCGGCTTGGGCAGCATCGGTACAGTTGGAGCTCTTGCCCAGCTCGCCGGGACAGGGATGCAGCTCACGGAAGGGCGTGGCCGGGGGCCCGGCCGCTTTCCATGACTCTCGAAGCAAGTTGGCGGCTTCAACGAGCTCTTTAAGGTCGGCGTCACCGTTCTTTTCAAAGAAGTGGAAGTTGATATCCGGGACATCCTGGGGGTCGGCAGAGCGGAGCTTGACAGTGCCGGTTTGCGACTTGGGGCCAATGTGCACCATGGCGCAGGTCCACTGGTTGGGGCCGTAATAGGCGGGGAAACCGGGCCAGAAGCCCTCGAAAGAGAATGCGCCGCACCACGTAAAGATGTTGCGGTTCTTAGTCGGAGCCGAGGGAGTACGGAAAATCAGAGTGATCAGGCCGGCGTCGACGGGCTCGGCCCCCAGAGCAAGGATGGAACCCTCATAGTTGTCGGCGAGACGCTCTCCCACGCCTGGGAGATCCTTGACCACGGGAATCTTGAATTTTTCGAGCTCGGCACGCGGGCCGATACCGCTCAGCTTGAGGATCTGAGGCGAGTTGAAGGCGCCGCCTGAGACGATAACCTCCTTGGAGGCGAAGATCTGTGAGATGGGGCCCTTGGTACCAGGGACATGCTTGGGATCGGCCTTGTAGACGGAGGTGCCCGTCATGACTTCAACGCCGATGGCCCGGGGAGGGGCATTGGCCATACCGCCCGTGGTATTGGTAAAGAGAACCTTGGTGACGAGGGTGCGGAGTTTGAGCGTCAGGGGATACTTGGCAGGGTCGGCGAGGGTAGCGCGGATGTAGTTGTTGGGACTGCTGCGCTTGCCATCCTTTCCAGCGTGCTGCACCATGTTGTAGAAGGAGGTGATATGGTCGCGGTTCTTGTCATCGGCAAGAATATCGCTGTTGAGAAGCTGCGCAGCCTTGGTCGGATCCTGACCGGTAAGCTCTGCCATCTTCTTGAGGATGCGAGTGCCTGTCCAGTTGTCGTTCTTGGCCCACGATACGTCACCCGCTGTCGTCTTGAGCCAGCCTGCGAGTGCCACTTGGTCAGTTTCTGTCGTTTCTAGCTAACCAAAGCTTAACAGGATCAGGCTTACCATTGTACCCGTGAGCTGGGTTGCCGGCTTCAAGGTAATCGTTGCGCTCGATTTGCTGGTAGTATTTGCGCATCTTGGAAGCCTCCCAACTCGTATCGCCCGTCGCGTTGACAATAATGTTCCAATCGTCATCTTGAGGCAGGGAGCAAACGGCACCGTTATGCATGGCGCAGCCGCCGAGGACAGCGGCCCGCGGATATTGGATGCCCAGGTGTTTGGCGCCCTCGGGCGGGTTCACGCCAACATAGAAGGTGCCGTCGCCGGTATCCCATGTGGTGTGGCCGAACTTGAGCTCGCGAGCGGGGTCATCCGAGTGCTTGACCCAGAAATCCCAGCGGGTAGCTTCGTCGTTGGCCGCCTCATTGAAATTCATGAGGTCGGCATAGGTCGGGTTGTCGCCTTCATCACCACCCGCCTCGATGAGCAACGTCTTGTAGCCGGCCCGCGCGAGGTTTGCCGCTAATGGCCCACCGCCCGGTCCGCTGCCGACCACAATATAGTCGTACGTCTCAGGGTCCGCAGCATTTGCCGCTGACACGGCCGCCGCTGCGACCAGCCCCGTCAGGAAACGAAAGCGCATTGTATACAACTACCTTGGCTCTCGGTCCGGCGCCCGCTCGTGTCATTGTGGGCGGACTCTTTCCAGATTTATATGCGAGCGCGGTACACATTCCGACAGTTCGGATTTTGTCGATACGACCAGGCGTCCCTTGCATGTGGACCGATGGGGCCTCAATCTAGAGCGGCAATATGTGAACTGGGGAGGGCAAAATAGAGCAATCCCGGATATTGACACGTCAGGTAGCACGCGGTTCTTCGATGCCGGACGATGGATATTGCCACACGGCTATCAAGGCCATGGGTAAAATGCGATGCCGTCCCGGGAGCGGAGCTTCTGGTCCCCTAGCTGAGGAACATATGTTGCGGCCCCGCCGTCAGGGCCACGGCTCTCGGGCAACATATTAGGCGGAAGAAGATGCCTTGGCGGGTTCCGGAAGATTGGAAGCATCGAGGTGTGGGCCGATGGTAGCGGTCTCTACAACAAAGTCCGAACGAAGTAGCGGAATTCGCATTTTAATTTTCCCATGATAACTGTCGCCCTGACTGTGATTTCAAGTGATGCATCCGCCAGGTTAGTATGATCGCGTGTGGTTGGGGGCGTGACCCGGTCCCCTCACCGCACCACCCACCCCAACGGGATGCGTGACCGAGAATCCTCTCCCTGCCACTCAACCTCAGCGGCCTTGGGTCGCTCTGTTTCAGAAATGGGCCACACACGACCAAACACTGCCCGACCTTTCTCGGTCAACAGTTGCTCAGTGGCCGTCGAGGGCTGGCCAACGACAACGTGTGTTTGTCTCGGGTGACTCCCGCAGCGGCATTTGCGATCAGTATAAAATTGAGAAGATTACATCGTGTTGAGGGTTTGGTTTTGATTCTTGTCACTTTCATTCTGTCATTTACTGCCAAATCTTGTGCAACCAAATTCAACCCTCATTCAGCACCACAATCAATCAAGAACACTCACTTGTCACCTCGTGTTGAACAACTTTACTTTCTTTTGCATTTTACTACAGTTCAACCTAACCTTGTCTTTTTAATCAAACACTTTGTTCGGCCACCCTCCTTTAACTCGCCCAATATGTCACCGCACCGCTATGGTTACTGCTACACCTGCCGCCGCTACGTGCCAGTTTATTCGCGGCGGCACAGATCCACCGACTCAACCTGCTGTCGTATTTGCCGTCGTCAGAGATATCGTCGCCGTTGCCGCTACTACGAGTCGTCTTATCGCTACCGTCGTCACCATAACCCTTTCAACTGGACTTATCCGAGCGGCGAGCGATTCCGCATCCTCCCTGTGGACCGGTGGTGATGGTGTGGAATCAATTTTGACGAATTTTCTTTCTTTATAATCCTCGTCGCGATTGAATTCTGGTGCGTTTTGGCCCCGAAAGTGAGCAGAGATAGTTGCTGAATTGTCGCTATCACAGATGACGTCTGCACACATCCCCATTATTATTATTTTCAACTGGTTCAGTAATCGGGATGACTTTGCGTTTTGTTGACATGCTAGTCATTTCAGCTGCATCCCTCATCTCCCATTTTGGCAGTGTTACACAGAGTTTCACAGACGCCATGTCCTCCGGGTTGAGAACAGGGGAGCCGGGCCAGGGCGAGATTGATCGTTAGCAACGGAGGGCCTCTCGCTCATTCAGATACCTAGATAGATTAAATATACCCAGTCGATCGCTTGAATCGCGACAGCGTCGCTTCAGTGTCTCCTGTGTCAACCACCAGGTTGTCCAATGTTTGGCTTGATCAGTCCAGGATCAGGGGTAAATCGTGTTTTATGTTCGCATCACTATGTGATACCAGCATGTACAGAATGTTGAAACTAAAATATACAAGAAGTGAAGAAATTTGAAGAAGCATATGCAAGAAGCAGATCAAGCGCTCTTCCACCTCAGCGCAGACAACTCACGAACCACAAATCATATACACAGAAGCGAAACCGAAACTATCCAATAAAAGCCACCGCGCGCTTGTTGTTGAACTCTTTGGTCGGCTGGCACAGATCGATCCACATGTCGCCCGTGTTCAGGGGGCAAAACTTGGTGTTGGGATCATCCGGATGTTGGTACGAGTCCAGACAGACTTTGCCCGCTGCGCAGCGGATCTTGACACAAGTGCCTTGGCCAGAGCCGGCGCCGGTCGGGCTGATTTTGACGTTGTCATTGCGGAAGGGAGTGCCGACCAGTCCAGGACCACGGCCATCGAGGTCGCTGAGGTCCCTGAGAGAAACAAAACCATTAGCATTAATTTATATCTCCAGTCTAGCCAGGCCCAAAGCCTTAGCGAACGAGAACTTACCAGTAGATGCCATTGTTGGATGCCCAAGTGTACTCGAACTGCAGGATCCCACTCGCCTGCGAGGCGTCGTTCTTGGAGACCTTCAGACTGGTACCGCTGTCACGCACCCAGTCGAAACGAGCAATAGTACCCGAGTTGACTCTCCAGGGGGCAGCGCCGGGCTGGCCCTGGCAGATGCCATTGGGGCCAAAGTTGCAAGAGCCTCCCGACGAACGATAGATAAAGACAGGCACGGAGCACCAGTTGTTGAAGTTGAGGGTGCCAGCCAGAGCAGTGGTGGCCAAGGCGGAGAGAACGGGAAGAACAAAGCGCATTTTTGTGTTCGTTCCTTAAAGAAGAGTCGAACTTAAGGACTGGTTGAACAAAAAGGCGAAAGGAATGATTGGCAGGAGAAACCAGAAAGGAATGTTGGGGTAAAGAGTGTGCTGAAAGGGAGAAGCTGAAAACTGTGTGAAGATGTGTTGTTTTAGACTCTGGTTGAGCTTGGAATGCGTTGGTCTTATATGCTCGGTCTAGACCACACATTGGTGGCCTGGACACAGCCCGATGCAAGACAATAGGGGCTGTCTCGGCGTGAAGTTGTATTCGCCATCGCCACAATCAGCATGTAGTGAGGGCATTGCAAGTTGTCTGCCTAGATAGACCACACACCGAGACAGGTAGGTGGTAGAGGACTCGGTTTTGCCCCTGAATGTCCTGGTCAGGCCGAGACGGGAAGTCGATGTGGTGAGGACTGGGGTTCAACTATCATCATCAGCTTTGAGTTGAATTCCCAAGTATGCTCGACTTTGCGGAAAGACGGTGCACTGCTATGCCATTCCACCTACGATCCTCCGTTGCGACGCCGCGGCCCCCCGCCTTAGGCTGCGGAGGGGACAAGAAACCCGACCTAGGCTCCTCCCGCCGTGGCGCGGGCCAGGCCGTGATAAACTCCGAAGGATGCCCAAGTGTAATTTCCCACTGCAATGGAACGTATCAATCGCTATAGTTGGTCCAAACCCGGGACGGACTTGGGAGTGCGAAGGAAATGAAACCTGATACGCCGGCCGCACCCCTTTGTAATTTGTTAGTGCGCAAGGGAAGGTACGGGAGTATGTTGTAGCGTAAGCTGGCTCTCGTCACATCCAAACTTGTAGGCAACTACTCGTCTGAGCTCGGAATCCGCCTGGCGTTTAATGCAACCACTACCTATTCATGGTGGTCGGACCCAGGTTCGGTAAAAACCTGGTTCAAGAGACGCCTGTGTCAGCCCCTGAATGGTGTTGGCACTGGCTTGATGAGGCGTGGTTGTTCTGGCAGTCTTGGCACTTACTAGGCTGGGGGCCAATGATATTCTCGCCCTCAAGTCGACATATCATGGCATATCCGGGGTAAACATGGCCAAGAAGTGTCGAGGAGGAGCCTTGACGGACATTCGAATGTTATGTCCACAAATGAAAAGATAAAAGGACACCAGATGCAGTTCGATGCTATGTCCCATACCTGCAACCACTCGGGACATCTGATTAGGGGGGGCTCGGTCTCGAGGCTCGAGGCGCTTGATCTGAGGAGGCGCAATCTGTGCGACTCACAAGATCCGTGAATGCGACATCAATATTTCAACTTGATATGGAAGGTGTGCTTTTCGGAAAAGGAGCGAGGTACTACCAAGAGAGGTACTGACAGCTGAGTGCAGACTAATGGGATGATGGAAGTGCAGTTGGACTGAATCTGGACAAGACGAGGCGGGGTGAGTGAGGGGCAGCACTGATTGAGGTAAGTGGGGCTGGGTTTTCGGGGTCCCTGAAACAAAGAGAACATATGCCGGTTACGTAATTTAGCGACGGGGAGTTCCGTGTGAAATCGAAGTGCTGTGTCTCCGCAGTTCCTTTCGCCTGTTCCCGCGTTCCAAAGCCGAGAATACTCTACCACCTGGTCGTCGCCGTCGATCAACAGCCATGTGCAGCTTTCTATCCATCCCCGTTGTATCGCCCGTGTTTCCCACAAGTCTGCCCCCGGACGATTAATGGTCGAGCTGCGACGGCAAAATGGGCATCATTAAGAAAACTTTCTACACAACCATCCTCACGGGCGCCGGCATTCTGGGTTATCTGGGTGCGACCACGACATTGATCACGCCACTCTCGAGATCCGACCTCATCTGGAAGTCCAAGAGCTACGCGCGCTACAACGTCCATCGAAACGCGTCGACCCAGGATGTTGTTGTCAAACGCATACCACTAGATAAGATCAAGCCCCAGCTGCTTGAGAAGGAGGGAGATCTTGTGCTCGAGTTCTGTCGCGGCGTCTGGGGAGGGCTTGGTGAGTGCGGTCTGGCGACAGAATGCGATTGGAAAGTTGTTATAGCCAGCTAACAAAGTGCGCCATCCGCAGGCTACCGGCCCCAACGAAGATACCTCGCCCGGAAATACCAGGGCCCCGCCACGGCCGAGCAGCTGTGGACTTCCCAGCAGCTGAGCACATCGACTTACGAACCTGGCACCCAATTGACAGACCATTTTGAGGTCGTCGACAAGACGGCCACCGATATCGTGTTCCGCTGCGGCGACAGCCCCCGGAACATGGCGCCGCGGGATTCGGATGGATTGTTCGTCGTCAGCGCTGAGATAGACAAGAAGCACGGCGAAGCGGTGTTGGAGCTCAAGAGCTGCTTCTTTAACAGCAGTAGGAAGGTGGAAGGCATTCAAGGCCCGATGCCCTACTTTTTGGAGCTTCCTCATCAATGGTATGCACGCCTGTTGGCCGAGACGGCATCATGGAGATTGACGCGGTAATTGTACTGGCGTTCATGCAGGCCATGGTTCCACATGGCCGCGAGGTGCATAATACACAGTATATCAGTAAGCCATACGCGTGGTGCTGGTGCCAATGATTCCCTGCCATCGGCCTGCGGATGTGGGTCGGAACAGCACCCGACCCGACTGGGCGGAGAAAGGCATCCTCTTTGTGTCGATCGATAATTATCAGCGGGGTAATTTACGCCGCGGCCACCCGAGCTGCTTGCTCCGGGCGGGGTTCCGGGGTTCTCCCTTCGTGTCCCAAGCCTCGAGGTCGAGATAGCTCGGTCGATGGTGTCCGACGATCGGGAAACGAACATCCCCTCTTCTCCTTTTGCGTCTGGTCCACCTTGGACTTGTCAAGATCCCCACTCCTGCGATAGACCATTCCTCATCGGTATTCCCTTGATCCGCCTTTCGACCCCATGACAAGTGCTCTCAGCTGCTATTATCTAAAGATATCAAGATTGCTTGGTATCGTCGCCTCCTCCTGCCTGTTGTTGTCTGGGAACCCCGCCCGTGTGTCTAGCCATTCGGGGTAGTCTGGTATCACCACTTGCAGGTGCTGGGGCGTCGGATCCGTTTCCGCATGTATATAGATCTTTGACGATTGTCTGCTGTTCTCATCGACTTCCTCCTCACGCTCCCTCACAAGCCCTCACTCTCTTGCCGTCGCGTCTCAGGCGACTTCCTACCCTATCAGCATGACCGTCAGCATCAGCAACGCCGCCCCTAGCCATCCTCTCGGCCCTCTCGCGGCCGACGAGATCAAGCAGGCCTCGTCTTTGATCAAGAAGACCTGGCCCGCGGAACAGGCTCTTCTGTTCAAGGCCATCACACTCCTCGAGCCCGCCAAGGCGGAGTTGCTACCCTACCTACAGGCTGCAAGACAAGGCCAACCACTGTCCTCGATCGATCGACGGGCCTTTGTGCTGTATTACTTCAGGGCCACGGTTAGTTTTTCTCGAAGGTGTATCGCCGAGCTCATGCTGAAACGGACTAGCACAATCTCCACGAGGCTGTTGTCAACCTGACCAAAGGTGTCGTCGAGAGCAATGTCAAGCTTGGTCCGTTCGTTCATGCCAATGCCGACGCCGAGGAGCTCTTTGCGGTGGAGAAGGCGTGTATGGAGCACACGGAGGTGCAAGCGGCGTTGAGCAAACTCCAGCTCCCCGAGGGAACCGTCGTCGTCTCGGACCCGTGGATTTACGGGTCTGACGGCATCAAGGACGGCAAGTTCTACGACGACAAGCGAGTCACGCAGTGCTACTTGTACATGCGTGACCCAGCAAACAGCTCCGAGGCCGACAGCTGCCACTATGCCTTTCCGCTGCCCATCTCGGTTGTTATGGATCCGGCCACGCTCGAGCTGGTGCGCATTGACGTGCTGCCGCTGGGACACGACGAAAAGGTTGGCGAGCTGCAGCCGTGGAAGCCGGTGCCAGGCAACGAGTATATCCCCGAGGCGCACACTTTGCGCACCGACCTCAAGCCGCTCCGCGTGTCCCAGCCCGAGGGCGCATCCTTCACCGTGGAGGACTTCTCGGCGCACGGCAAGCTGCTGCGGTGGCAGAAGTGGGAGTTCAAGGTGGGCTTCAACCAGCGCGAGGGCATGGTGCTCTACGACGTGCACTACGACGGCCGCCCGCTCTTTTACCGTCTGTCGCTGTCCGACATGGCCATCCCCTACGCTGATCCGCGCAACCCCTACCACCGCAAGCAAGCCTTCGACCTGGGCGATGTCGGTGCCGGTCTCATGGCCAACAACCTGGCTCTGGGCTGTGACTGCCTCGGCTCCATCTACTACATCTCGGGCGTTTTGTCCAACACCGAGGGTGAGCCCGTCGACTATCCCAACGTCATCTGCGTGCACGAGCAGGACTCGGGCATCCTGTGGAAGCACACCAACTACCGCACCGACCGTGCCTGTGTGGTGCGCAACCGCGAGCTGGTGCTGCAGACCATCCTGACTGTGTCCAACTACGAGTACATTCTCGCCTTTGCCTTCAACTTGGCCGGTGACATAACCTACGAGGTCCGCGCTACGGGTATCCTGTCGACCTCACCCGTCGACGTCGATCTATCGCAGACACCCCACCCCTTTGGCACCGTCGTGCACCCAGGGGTGCTTGCCGCCCACCACCAACACATCTTCTCACTGCGCGTCGACCCCATGATTGACGGCGCCAACAACAAGGTCATCTACGAGGAGGCGCACCCCACCCCGCGGGATCCGGCCCTCAACCCCCATGGTGTTGCCTACACGGTCCACAAGACCGAGGTGATACAGTCGGGTGGCTTCTCGGCCGACCCGTTCGCTAACCGCGTCTTCAAGATCGTCAACCCGTCTGTGCGTAACCCTGTCAACGGGATGCCCGTAGGCTACAAGGTCATGGTTCCGCCAATGCAGCCCATGCTCGCGGATGCTGATAGCTACCACCACGCTCGGGCCGAGTTCGCCGACAAGTCCATCTACGTGACCAAGTACACGGACGGCGAGCTTTATGCTGCCGGCAAGTACACCAACCAGAGCCGGGGCGGCACCGGCGTCCGCAGCTGGGCCAACCGCGCCGACTCTCTCTCGGCTGGCGACCCTGTTGTCTGGATCAACTTTGGCATCAACCACATTCCTCGGCCAGAGGACTTCCCGGTTATGCCGGCGGAATGGCTGCGCGTCATGCTCCGGCCTGTCAACTTCTTCGAGAAGAACCCAGCCCTCGACGTACCCCCCAGCAACCAGGCCTTCAACTGCAGTGTCGGCCTAAATGGCGATGCGTCGGTTGAGAAGGATTCATCTTGTTGCGCGACAAACGGTGCTAACGGGACAAACGGACATTAGTAATAGGCCAAGCGAGGAGGGAGGCATGACAGGGCAGCTGTGATACCAGATATTTCCTTGTAACGCGGGTTTCTTATCTGTTGGTTGATGAACAACATATAGCACGCAGCAAATTTTATTTGAGACCGGATGGATGTGGTTCGTGGGTGCCGTATTGCGTAGCTGTGACGTAACGTCCTCCCCTCATTCGCTCCTCCCAAAGGCAGATCGACACATTCAGTGGTACATATTCGGCAACAAGCTCAGCAAATCACACGACCAGGCTCGCCAGAATCGATGCGGTCATTGTTTTCCCACTGGTAGAGGCAATAAAGGAGTGTGAAACCCCGCTGTTTGAAGGATCCCAATACTTTCCCGCTGTACTCATAACACCAGACACAATTGTCAGCCATTTCAAAATGTGCGTCGTCCACATCGTCATGTACGAATTCAAGCCGCTGGCCACGCCAGAGGAGATTGAGGATGTTAGTTGAGCTCTCACTTCATGCCCGGGGTTCGTTAAACGCATGCTGAGTAGGTACGATGAGGAAACAGGTCTGCGATCGCATGCTTGCCCTAAAAGATCGATGCATCCATCCGCGCACCAACAAGCCATACATCAAGACGTCGATAGGTGGGGCCGATACCAGCCCTGAGGAGCTCCAGGTACTCCACCCTCCCCAGCTAGCACAGCACAGCCGTGTGGAACACACAAAACTGACACGAGAATGGCGCCAGGACGGGTCAACCCACGTCTTTGTCTGCGAATTTGACTCTCCCGAGGACCGTCGGTACTATCTCGAGGAGGACCCGGAGTACAGCGCGTTCGCGGAGAGCATCAATGGCATTGTCGAGCGGAGACGGGTCGTGGACTTTGAGCCGGGCGAGTTCTCGTCACGTATGCGCTAGGATTGCGTTGATGGGGGAATATTTCGGATTAGACGAGTATGGCTTCGTAAACCTGAAAGCTTCAACCTGTTTTCCTGCCCTTGCTTCCAAGACAACCCGACGCAAGCCCTATAACCTTAGAAGCAGCAATCCAGACACTCCAGGCAGCATTCGCAAGTCTCACCGCAGAGCCAGCAGCAGCACATGGCGGCAACACTGCATACCCATTAGCCATGATCAAGTGTATATAAGGGTCGAAGGGAGCAAAAGAACGTACCAGGTGTAGAGGCAACCGTGGCTCTTCTCTTCCTTGGCAGGTGGCTGTGGCTGATAGTTCATCTACACGCATGGCGTCAGCGTCGCCTGTTGACATTGGACAACGCAGCAGTCCTACCTGCTGTTGCGGCGGAGGATAACCCTGGGGTGGGTAGCCGCCCGGAGGGGGGTAGCCGCCTTGTGGTGGGGGGTAGCCCTGGGGGCCGGGAGGAGGATAATAGCCCCTGCGAATGGAGAAGTATTGTTAGCCTCGGGCGGAAATGTAGCAACAACGTAAGAATGGATATGCTTACCCTTGTTGAGGCGGGTACGGTTGGGACATGGTGAGTGGTTGTCGATACAAGAACCGGCGCAAGTCTGTTGAGTGGGCGAGAAGGGGATTAAGGCGTCGAGTTAGCGTAGGCCAGAGAACAGCTTTTAAAAAATGCGCCATCGCCAAGGTCATGCCGATGATCCATCTAGGCTCCGCCAGCGGCCAATGAAGCCCGGGATAGACACCGAGGAACGACCCCGCTCATTCTCCACGTTGAGGGACAGTTGTTGTCTTGGGTTGCTTGGCCAGTCTGAGCAGCGACAGACCGCTACTATGCAGAACGCATCGGAAACTGTTACAAGTCACCGCGAATGCAGACTGGGTCTCGATCGGGGATTCGTTTTCCAAATGTGGGCAAATTGCGCCATACCTGTGGACTGAACTGTGTCTGTTGATGTCTGGGGAGACGAGTTTGCTGCGTCCATACGTGTGCTGGGACAACCCATGTGACAGCAAACATGCACCCAGGGACCAGACCCTGGGGCCAATCGCCGACTCGAAAGTGCCCCGCCATGCAGTCACCCCGGACCTGTCCACAGGGGCCCGGCTTGCCGCTGCATTGGTTGCCTAGAACAATGCAAACAGCCCACCCGACGTCATCTTCGGCTTGACACGCCCACTGGTCCCGCCTTACTGGGCAGCGCAATCGACCTACAACATCTCTACTCCAAATTTCGCCCAGAGAGTGGAACAAACAGACTCAAAGCGCAAAACTCAAAGGGCGACCTCGATCGACATTAGCACCATCCAAGCAACAAGGACCGATCTCCACATTACACAGCAACCCGCAAGTATCGCGATTCAAGCCGGACTTGCCCACCAGACAACACGAGCATGGAACAGAAGCCAAATGCACAACAACTCGCCACCATGTCGCGCCCATCACATCCAACCCTTGTCGACCTCCCCCAGCCAGCATCGCAACCAGACACGCCGTCCGAGATGCCGTGAGTATTCCCCGGGCCCTTCGCCGCCCCACGCTAACTTGGCAACCGGACAGCGGCACCCCGACAAGTACCACAACCTCCCTGTCCGCTCTATCCACAACTGCCATCAAAGACGGCCACCGCGGGCACCCAAATGGGGCCCACCATCGAGGGCACCAGCACAACCTTTCCACCAACAGCCTGGAAGCTGAGCGCGCCGACCGTATCAGTCGCCTAACGGGCTTCGGCGTCTCAACTTTACGCGGAGCGCCGCCCTTCCCCCACACATCAGCGGTGCCGAGCTATAACACACACGGCCTGCAGCAACAGCATCTGTCTCAATCCCAGCAACAACCGCTGCAGTTTCCATCGCAGACAACGCCTACCTTTCCTGCGGCCGCGTTTCCCGCCCTAGGCAATCCCACGCCGGCATACTTTGATGCCGCAGGCCAGCCCGTGGCAGCGACGAAGATGAGCACCGTAGGCTCTGCCAGCGCCACCGAGTCGGTCACAGGACGCAGTAATGTCGGCTTAACAGAAACGGGCGACGAAGACGACGACGAAGTCACGCGCCACGACCCAGATAGCGATACACGAAGCATGGGCACGCGCTCGCGCGGAAACGACACCGAAATCGAGATGGATTCGGCGAGCGGATACATGATGGAGGAAGGCCACGAGGATGCTATCATGGACGACGATAACGATATGTTGGCGACCCGGAGCGCAGGCGGGTTCGATATGGACCAGGATCGCATGTCAGACGATGGTAGCGCTAGCCTGGTCGGCTTTGGAGAGGGCGCCGGCAGCACCGTGTCCGGGCCCATATACCACCGGCGGCCAGTTCCCGCGGCGCAAGCTGGCAGTTCGGCGAGCGCCATGGCTGGAGCTGGCGTCTGGGGACTCGAGCGGAGTGGGTCCGGCTTGAGCGAGACGCAGCGACGAGAAACGCCCGTGAGCCAATCAGCAATGCAGGAGCGGCTTTCGGCGCTCTTAGTTGATGGGGTCGCGGTGGATGGGGCGTCGGCGACGGTGCTGACTTCCGGGGAGGACGATGTCTTCGTCGATACCACAACGCGCGGGCCTGTTCCTGTCGTGCAGCTCCAGCAGCCGTTGAGCGCGATTAGGGAAACCCAACAGCCGCATTCCCATCAGCAGCAACAGCATCAGGCGAGACAAGGACAACAGGCGGCGCCACCGCTACCATCTCCTCTGTCAACAACACGCACATCCCGCGAGGCGGAGCGGATTATTCGGGAGCGTCTGGAACATGGCGAATCACGCGTGGGCGCGGACAACTCAGTTCTGGGGAGTCCTAAAGGGGGCCAGCGTCTTGGGCGGTTTTATTTTGAGGAACGGAAATGAAGGGCGTAATGGCGTTTACGGGGTATTTGGGACGCAATCGGGATGTTCAAAGGGAAACTCGGCCAATACGCTCTACTACTTTTCTTTCATGTCTTACCAACCGGCCAGTTGTATGTTCAAGATTTTATCGGTAACGCGGCGTTCTGGCTTACCTCAGGTTTGGGCTGTTGTCTGTCGACAAGGGCTAGTCTGTTCAACGGAAGGCGCGGTGTCAGTCCCTTCGCGGCTGAAAGCTACCATGATATGAGAGGTTGTTTGATGATCCGCTACCCCTGTCTGCATGGTGAACCACCGCAAGGCGCCAACCTTCTAGGCAGGTTAGTTTATCAGCGCAAGGCCCGGTGCGTAGTGAGAGACTTCGAACTGTTCCCCGATAATGCTAAGATGCCACAAGACACGGCACCCTAAGCTGGCGTTCTATCTTCCTTGGTGCACATACATGCTGCAGGTGGCACATGGAACAAGTGCCCTCGTCGTTTTCTGACAAACGCAGCGTACAAGCCACCCGCCACATAGACTGCAACGACGCTGATAAGAGCCGGCCATCGGAAGTCTTTAGGCCGAGAGAAAACCATGGTAGTGATGTATGAGAACATCTCAAACAGGTTCTGGAACGCGGATTCGACGGTGGAGAAGCTCCCACGATGTTCCGTCTCGACTTCCTACATCGACATCAGCAGAGCATTGGATGATACAGAAGCCACCTACGTCCTGAACAATATTCTGCGCGCACAGGTCATATCCCCAAAGCCCAATTCTACTCAGAGCCACAGTCACTGCGAGCCCTGTTGCTGAGAGGATCGGGTGCGTTCCAGCCTCGTGATAACCCGAGAAGAGCCAACCCACGCCGGCGCCAAGCCAAATAATTTGCCAGGACAAGCTCC